>Ga0302186_10000218_pt1 | contig 53428 bp, 23 predicted proteins | sample II_Bog_E1_2_FD_198782 | JGI IMG/M metagenome (GOLD analysis project Ga0302186, IMG submission 198782) | Peat permafrost microbial communities from Stordalen Mire near Abisko, Sweden - II_Bog_E1_1 | ecosystem: Environmental > Terrestrial > Soil > Wetlands > Peat | place: Sweden: Abisko...
GCTGTTTTTCTGCAAGTTTAGTGCCCTCAAAAGTTACCACGAAAACATTAAGGTTGAGATCTTCATCTCCTAGCTAATTCTCTTCTGAGAATTCAAAAGGCAGATTTGGACGAGGGGAAATATATGCGAAATTGGATGCAAAGTTCATGCCTTGCTTTATTCAATGACTAACTTATGTATCTTAGTAAGAGATATGTAGTTTAAAGCAGCAAATCTATTAATTTCTGATCATATCAAAAGCCTATAAACTCTTAATTGTATAAATCAATCAATTAAATAGCTTCTACTCATCGGATGAAGATTTTTGATTGACGAATTGGTATAGTTACCATAGAATGGAATTCGAGAGAGGTCACCCATTCCACAACAGCTTACGATGCATCTATTTTATACTAATATCGAATACCCTGAACACTCGAGGCAAATATTTTGAGAGTAGGAAACACAATTGTCTATGTTTGTTTGACATCGCGAGTTTTATAAATGGAATCTTGCTTGACATTGGATGCATTTACCTTTCAAATCGTATTGTTTGCAGTTATCTACAATATTTGATGATTGTATTTGCACAAAAGAGCCGAGTTTTATCGCATTATTTGTCTCATTAATTGAAATTAGACAGAGCATCAGTCCACCACCATTCCCAGTATACAAAATCTTGAAAGATTCTACATCTTCTGCCTAAAAGATACCGACAAATTGAACTGGTTGGGCAGTTTTGCTGATAAATTTCTTATAATCTCCATTTAGCATATAACTGTTGACTTTTTTAAAAAAAGAGTTTGCAGTTGCCTCAGAAAGCGTCATGGATTAGTAAATCAACTCTCCATAGTTAGAGCAAATCTGTTGAAAATACGAACTGTTCGTGAACTCTTAATAGATTCATTTTTACCTGAAGTATTCACAGTAAGAGTACAACCTCCATTTCCATCAGATTTGGTAACCGAAGAATCGCAAAGAGCACAGTTGAGGATACCAGTAATATTTTGGGTATAGTTTAAGCATCCTTGTATGCTTTAGTAGCATTTTTCTTCGTACAAAAAATAGTTGTATGGGCAAGAGATGCATAAACCTTAATGGAAGGCAAGGCAAGGAGTTGTATTCGAATTATTAACATTTTTACTGGCGCATAAAACCAGCAAAACTGCGGCAAGAACAAACATTTTTTGATTCGTAGTTGGAATATTAATATAAAGAAGAAATAATTGAATTTGTTCCATATATGGAAAATATTTGACTTTGAAAAAATTGAAAAAATATGTCCACATATATCCTACAAATAATGATGTAGTGAAGTGTTTGTATTAATTTTGATATATTTTCTTGGAATAGAATGTAGCTCAGTTAAAAATAGTTATTAGATCATGAGTCTTCCTACTACGGTAAATTTAAGAATGGATGTGTTAAGATGTCTTGTCCCTCCATCCGTTATTCGGGATTTCTTTTAATCAAGCCTTATATGAAGGAGGTAGCTTATTTTGATAAATGCGAAGGGAAATTAAGGGTTTCTTTTTATACCTGTTTTAATCATTAGTTACATTTAGTATGTTTTTCATTGTTTATTTTCGACTAATGTTGTAGAAGGGAGCCTTTCCCACCAACAATTCGTAAGCCATCACCCCGAGGCACCATAAATCAACTGACATATCGTACTCGCTTCCCTCAATTATTTCAGGGGCAGCATAATCAAAAGTACCGCAATATGTCTTTCTTCTATCAGTGCAAATAGCTGCCCATCCAAAATCGCAGATCTTGCCAACTCCATGACTGATAACAATGTTTTCTGGCTTTATATCTCGATGAGCAATGCCACGATCATGAAGGAAGACAATAGCTGAAGCAGTTTCTTTAAGATAGCTGGATGCTTAGTGCTAAGACAGAGTTTTGCATTTTTTTAATAGACTATATAAGGTACCCGATTCCATATATTCTAGTACTAGATATATATATTAGCTATCATCGAAGAATCCATAAAACTTAAGAATATTTTCTTGATTGCAGTAGCTTTGAATTTTAATTTATTGCAAAAATTGGTCAATCATCTTGTGTTTGATGATAATATCCTTTTTAATCTTTTTAATTGCATAAATTGAATTTGTGGTTTTGTGAATCGCTTGGTAAACTGTCCCAAATTTACCTTATCCTAATGTTTTACTTATTTAAAAGTCAAATATATTTGGTTTCCTATTGTTGGACAATAGGATGGAGCCTTTTAGCATGGATTTTCTTTTCATAGTGTCTCTGATACTCTTGACCAGGTCAATACTTTATAATTAGCATGTCCTTTTTCCTTTCAAGCTGATGGCGGATAGGGGTTCACTGATAGGCGTAGAGTGGGAGTAATTGCAGCTACTATAGAGATAATGATCGACATTATCGTTATTGGGTGTTGGATAAGTTATATTTGAGGAAATTTTGCTCATTCTGAGTTGAGTTAATCTTAACTACCCCTCTTAATCCTATTTAGATTTCATATTCGGTCTATATTCATTGTACTTTGCCTTTTTAAAATAGTCTCTAACCTCCTACGGATTCTTTTTATTGTCAAGCCATGCCTATCTGCCTACTTTATCTTTATTGATTGCATCCGCTAGTTTTTAGTTGGGACTTTCACTATTGCTGCTACTCTGTACATTTTAAATAATCGATTTAGTCAAATCTTATTTCGTGTACCTCGCCGCCACAGTGCTCAAAGATAGTTTAAAACCATCATTATTTTTGTAATTGATGATATCTTGGTTTTTGAAGTTCGATGTAGCTTTTTGAGGAGAAAAGAACTATTTATTTGCCTTTTCATAGTAGGAGAGCTCTTTGTAATTTCGACCTTAATCTTTGGCTTCTGATAATTTTTTAAGTTCATTAATTAACATCTCTTTTTTATTCAGCTGTTATCTAATTTTATTGTAATCGCTTTATCCTTTTTCAAAAAATATATTGCTTTCTTTTTCAGTTTTAATCTACATTCTTTTAGAAAAGGGTTTTTTGTCATCAGAACTATCCACTACCATATCCCACCGACCTGATTTTTTTAGAGAGTTATCTATAGTTTCATGAGTAATTGATAGAGTGGTTTTTAGGTAAATTTGATTGGCTTCACTTTACGTTGATGCAAGTCTATTTTATAAACAATATTACTGATTGGAGTTAGGTTTTTTGGGGCTATCAGATAATTTGAATTAACTTGAATATGTCTTTCTATGCCTGTTTTTGAAAGGAGAGCTACTGTCTGTGGTGGTTGGTATTGGAGACCGAAAGTCAGGTGCAAAGCAGTATTAAAGTGGGTTATTGTAAGGACTGAAGCTATTTGTCAAATTCATTGTGATTTTATTTATTCACCGATTATATTAGCTCCTTAGAGTTCAAATTAATTTAGTAAAATATCTGCAAATGCGTAATCATTTATTGATTAAAATCTACAACTATGAGCTATAATAATAATCATTGTATTTTTCTTTAATTTTAAAATTGGCTTTACTTTGATCATCATATTTTGATCTTAATTTATTTTATGATTGATTTATATGATTCTTTCTGACTAAAATGTTTGATAGTTGAATAATACAACTATATGATATATGATGTCACTCTGATGTAGTTTTATCATAAAGTATTATATTAAGATTGACACTACTATGAGCTCAACAACAGTTTCAAAGTTTGGGCAGACCTTCATCGCATACGGCAGCTATCACAACAACATCATGTAACATTAATATCATTCAGAAACAAATGGATCCATATTATTTGTGTTCCTCTCATTACTGCTACTCTCATTATTGGTTTAACTTATGTTCCCTTAAAAGTGACCTTCCTAGATGATTACAGTTGTGGAGCAGCTGAGGTTTTTCTTGGTCTCGCGCTGCTTTACTATGTTTCCATCAATATTTGGTTTGCCATTTGCATATCTTTTCTTACAATTGGTTTGATGTATGGCTGGGCTCAAGCCTTTGAAGGAGTTAATAAATAATCTCTCCTGATATGGTCGATTATTATCCATGTAGTTGCATGGATATTTCAATTTATTGGGCATGGAGTATTCTAGAGTACAATTGAAATAAAATAGAAAGAAAGCCGGCCCTCCTTGACAATGTCACTCAAATTCTGAATGCTCCCCTGTTCGTAATCGTTGAACTTCTCTCGATGGTCGGCCTCAGATCAAAAGAAATGCTTGAGTGGTAGAAGCAGGTCTAAAAGAATGTATAAGCATTTAAAAACAAAAGTCATTCGGCATGAATATGATCCATTCAAATTATTAACTTCTTAAAGTACGTATACATATTGTTGTCCGTAAAATTATTTTATTGATTTGGTTTCTATAATATGGAATATAAATAAGGATTAATCACTAACGTATATCTATCAACTCCTACTAACGAATTCGCACGATTGTCTAAGAACAAATTACCAAATATTTTTCACTTTGCACAGAAAACACCTGCTTTATTTCCCCGTGGCCCAGCTCCAAAGTTTTCAGCCTGTTGCTTTAGAAATCATATAAATGAAATATTCTACCGTTCTACTCAACTAAACTCATCCATTCGCCAGCTCCTTCTTTTGAACCGCCTCCCAAATGAAATGAAATATAACGCTTTAAAGGATATTTGAAGCCTTCAGTGGAAACCTAAACTTTTTAGTACTGGCATTTTATTTTAAGTTTCTTAAAGGTATCGATTTAAGTTTATCCTAAAGACTACATGCAAATTACTCTACTGGTTTCCTTGTTATATTTGAACTTGAGGAGGCTGATTATTCCAAGTTCATCCAGTGGCATTTCCCCGAAAATTTATATTTTATTAAAAGCTTTGACTCGAAGAAAATAAAATATGCTTTTGTTTTCACTATTGATGGTATGCACGAGGAGAAGTTTTGTTCCAAGGGGAGGCGTTGATATGTAGGCCATGTTCATTACATTTCCAACGTTGTTTCCTGGAATATCATAAGTGAAAAGGTGTTCATGCTTGTCTGATGAACTGCAGCTATACAACTTGATATTACTCCGACTAGTTTATTTTCCAAAATAAGAAAACTTTGAAAAATTCTTGCCTCCCAAAGCAACAAGGCTCAACTCTTCTATGACAGCTATTGCATAAATATACTTCCTTTGGACGTATTTCCATTCGCTTGATTCTATTTGCAAGTTAACCCAAAAGATATAAGACTCGTTACCAAAGATTAATTAATCTTTGTAGATATCAAGAGGACAGGGCATACAAACATTCTATTCGTTGATGGGGTCAAACTTGATAACCCTTTTATAGGAAGGATCCTATAAAATAAACACTCGAATGCAATCTCTGAGGAGAACATATACATGTGTTTGTGCTTACTTTGTTTCTATAAAAACATTTAAAACTTTCTGATTCATTTACATATTAGTTTCGTTTATTTTGATTTATCTGCGGATGACTGGTGGTTTGCTCTTTGCCTTATTTTAAGATGTTTCTAGCTTGATTAAATTTTTAAATTTTTATTTTACGATAATTTGTTATTATTAATCTTCTTATGAACTGTTTTATATGATTTGTTATTGAGATTTATTTCTTCGCTTCAGCCTTTCTTTTGGGGCTTACCGACGCATAACAAATGTTTGCTTGGTGGCATCTTTCTTTTTTTTATCTGGGGATTTGGGTGAATCTTCCTTAATTAACGGGATTTAATTTTTATTTTTATCATCATTAGCATTTTAAGGCGATTATTTTTGGGGACATGTTGTTTTTTGGATAAATTGTTTGACTGGTTCAGCTATTTTGATGTCTCTAATATGCAGCGCGTCATCTATATTGATTAGGGTGTTCATTTACAATATTTTTCCATAAGAAATCAATTTACTCATAGCATAAACAAGATATTGACCATCTACAGTGAAAGTAATGAATTCACAAATATCCTCTTTATCCCTACTAAACTTCATTAAAAACAATTGATCGAAGTTCAAGGCCTAAATTGAGATGACGTAGGATAAATGCTGGAGGTAATTAAAGATTTAATTTTTCAGTTAGTTGCTTTTTAATAGTTTACTTGATGCCGAACATGAAGGAGGATAGACTCTGCTCATTAAGTAGTATTGGTCATTCACTTAACTGTTTATCACTTGATAGCTGATGGCTTGAGTTGAAGAGTCAATTGTCTGTTTGTAGTTCAAAGATTCTACAACTTTGTAATCAAACTAACAACTGATGGTAATATCCTCAAACAAAATCTTTTTTTAATCTTTAAACATGAGCTGCTGCATTTGTTCTTAGTTTTGTTGATCCTCGACCTACCAATAGTAAATCCTAACCTTACCCATTCCCATATTGTTGCTTTCTTGATTCCAATTGATAATCAAATCAATTCTCACTTCTTGAAAAGCTTCCATCAGAAACCACTACTTCGAGATATTGATTTAATAAGTGTGCGACTTGAGTACACCGATATAGACTGATTGTAAAGTGAGGTTGGTGACGGTGAGGACGCGATGCAAATCATGAGGTAGCGAAAAATGTAAATGTTTTGGTGGACTGATCTAAATGATATTCATTTGACAAGTCCTCAGTATTAATTATAGAAACTATTTGATAAGACCAAACTATCATAAATTCCAGAATTAAACAATCACTATATAATATCTGGCAAATATCTCAATGCAAAATATTTCGTGAAGCAATATCTATCACTGATAGCTCCAAGTAAAACTTAAAAAATGTCGATAAGGGGCTTGAAAAATGTAATTGCCCTTAGTATTTAAATTTCATATTAATAGTTCTTAAAAAATAATCATAACTTTATTATTCCGATACATTTTTGAATTTAAATTAAATAGTCATGTCTTCAAATTATTTCGCCAGCAATCCGCAATATCAAACATCTGGAACGGAGGAAGCAACTGTTACTCTTGGAACGCATATGGAAGCCAGAGGAAGTAAATTTGAGTCGAAAAATGGGAGAAATTAGAACAGAAGAAGCCCAATGCCATACGGATAGAGTGAGTTATAAATGAAAAATCAATATCTAAGATAGCTCTAGATTTGTCATGCAGAGATAGAAACTCTAAAATAGCAAATATAAATGTAAGAGAATGAAAGAAATGTGCTTGAGGATACCATTAACGAATTGAAAAAAGACCTATCACTTTCAAGTAAAGAAAATAATCGACTATTTCAGTAAAACTAGAAAAATAAACAGTTAGTGGAGAGGCTGAAAATTGATAATCAATCAAAGGAGATGGAAATTTCTCGTTTGAAGGGGGAGAGGAAAATGTTTAACAATACCGTGAGCAGCATTGAGGTCCTCAAAAGAGATCTTAAGACGAAATTAGCGTAGAAGAACAGTTAAAACGAGGATGTCAATCAAAAAAACAGGAATTTATAAAGAATTCATTCGGAATGTAAGTCTAAAATTGAGGAGTTAGAAAGAAATCTATCCGAAAAAGAAAGCTAAAAGAAAGATTTGATTAATGAAGTGAAAGGCAGTTTATAAAAATATATCTCATATAAAAATCAGGTGTAAAAAATGGGGTATGAGCTAAAAGATGTGAATTAATTAAACGATAGTATGAAAAACAAGATATTTGAACTCTAAAAATAGAGATAATAACTGTTAATCAAATTTGGCTATACAATAAACGATTAAAAAGGCAGTTTGTCTGATTCTAATATGTCCAATTATCATCCTCAAAAGAGATCAATGATTGAAATACAAAGTTACATGAAATAAATTTAGAATTTGTTGGATTTAAAAAGGGACGAGCAGGAAAAGAAGCAGAAAAACTATAATCAAATTAAGATTGCTATTGAATGCCTGGAAAAGAATTTATGATATTTACTCTTTTATTATGAAATAGTATTGTTAATGTCAAGCTTGATCATTTTGAAAATCAGAATTTAAATAAGGAGATTATCCTTTTTCCTTTTAGCGGCTTAGTTGTTTTATGCACTCATTAAATTTATCAAAATTTTAACGATAATGTTCAAAGCCATTCCAATGAATCTCATTCCCATATTTATCAGAAATTTGATGGTAATACTGATCAACTTGTTTTAATTGAGCAAATTTCTATGACTCACTAGCATGTTCACCCCATCCATATTTTTAAAAATCGTTTAAATCATCATCAATTTTATTATTTTAATTTTCCTCTTGCTATTGCTTAATTTCTTGTTAAGGATAAATATTATCTTCATTTTACTGAGCTTATCCATGTTAATGTAGTTATTACTATTAATTATCATTTGCTTTACTAGTAATCTCTTTATATTTTTGGTAGAGATCAACCAATTAATCGAGACCTATATACTTCATATCTAATGTTTTATAGTATTATAAAGGCTTTATCTTCTATCTTGTTTTTGCAATTTGTTATCCAAATTATAGTACTGCCTGTTTACTGAGAGTTTTGTAATTTTTTATATCAAAAAGGAGTCCTTTCTTTATTGCAATTTATATCCTCTGACGTTAGACCAATTTTTATTTATTTTGGTCCAAATATACAAACACCTTTTTCAAATACTCCTCCATTTATCGTGAATCATTTGATTTGGAGTTTAAAATTTATTGCTTCGAGTTTATTTTATTATTTTTTCCAAACTTATCCTGCATGTCATAATTATTTTTGGGATGTAAACCTTTATTTGTAATTTCTATCGATTTGACGAATTCATAAAATTCTGTAAAATTAAGGTATTCCCTTTATTTGGTTTAATAAACTTCCAAATCTCTCATGATCTCAATTTTACTGATATAAAACCTGTTACAAAATTATGGATTGGCCTGTAGATATTCTTTGATAAGACTTCTCTTTGCTTTTCCATTAAACTATTTGAGAAGATTAAATGAAATGTCGATTAATCTCTATTGCTGCAATAAAGTGAGTTTTTTATTGTAGAGCAATGATTCATACTCATTCAAAATGTTTTGTTATTTGCTCAATAGCATTTTATAACTGTATTAATTCTATACATTCCTCAGCTTATTTTTTGCCTTGCCTTCTTTTAAAAATTATTTGGCTTTTGTAAGCTCTTAACTAATAATTTTCTATTTTTATTTTTTTATCTCCAACTGCTTTTTTTGATGAATCCTTTCTCTCTATATCTTTTTGCGAGTTTAGTCTTTTTTGTATAAGTTAGTTATTTTCATGGGATCATTCTCAGAAATACCAATACTCTCTAATTATCTTTTTCTTTTATACAACTATTCAAGCTGCTTACATTTTTATTTAGTTTACTCCTTCTAATGCAAAATCTCAATTTTTGATTTAGGCTAGAATTTCTTGGCCTTTTCAATGGAATATTTCTTCGGAATAATTTATGCCTTAATTTCCTGTTTATGAAGATTGAGCCCTTGATTTTTTAAATAATCCGATATATTTACCTTCTCCGATTGTTCCTGATTCTCTTCCTTGGCTCGACGATTTAGATACTAATCTCTTTGCTGTTTCAATAACGATAGTTTGCTTTCCAAATTGCCAATAAGTGTTTCCCGACTGTTTTCAAATTATTATTTCATTATGATAAAAAATAAATATTCCAGTGACTTCCCATTTATAAATGAGATTTAATAAGATCATTAAGTATCTTAGTGCAGCAGCTTGCTTTTTAATCTCTCCTTTAAGTTTGTCACCAAAGCCACCCCTGACTAATTATCTCGCTTTTAGATTTTTTAAATTTATGCCCTTTTGTAAAGTGCTATTTAATGCCATACATGCATGAGAACAAAAACGTCAACACTCAATAGGCAACAAGCTGACTCTGTTTCAATAACGACAGTTTGCTTTCCAAATTGCCAATAAGTGTTTCCCGACTGTTTTCAAATTATTATTTCATTATGGCAAGAAATAAATATTCCAGTGATTTCGGGTTTATAATTTATAAATGAGATTTAATAAGATCATTAAGTATCTTAGCGCAGCGGCCTGCTGTTTAACTTCTCCTTTATACTTGTCACCAGAGCCACCCCTGTCTCAAATTATTCGAGGAGAATACTAAGACAGAATCCGAAGATTTTCACCACCATAAAAAATATTCAATGTATTTTCTAGCAAAAATTAATAAGGTAAATATACGATGAACATTTAACATATCTTAAGAGCCATTTGCTTCTATAATTATTCCGAATATGTATATCTCCCTTAACTGAGAATGATGAAGCCATGAAAAACTTTAATCCATAAGCTTTAAAAATATTTTTGGGGAAATAGGAAAACTTTGAAATATATGACTATTTCAATCTAATTAGATTCATAGCCTTCGACCGCAATAAGTTAAAAGCATTTTTTGAAAACAATAAAATTAACAGTTTGGATAAAAACAGTTTTACAGAATGTATGCATTTACTTATAAAGTGATGCTCAAACATATATGCTAGGATTATGATTCCTATATATGTGAATCCATCTACATATAATCAAGACAATTCAAACCAAATAAGTAAGATTACCTGAAGGTTGTGATGCGTTAAGCTGACAGTGTTTTTAAGGTTAAATCATCTTATACTCTATAGTAACTGGTTAAATTTCGACATGAAATAATGAAAGACCTTTATGAATTCTAATTTAAAAGTTTTAAGTCAAAAGATAATGAGATAGACGGGGTTGATTTTGCTCGAAGTATCGTTAAATATTTTCACCTTACTCATAAACATAATTTTCTGAAGAGAGTCTCTGAAATTGGACAATCCATTGAATCAATTAAGATTAATTAAAAGTAATATGTGAATTTTCATTTAAATCTTCAAATTAATTAAGTGCATATCTAATAGTAACTTTCTCAAAAGGGAGCGTTGTCACAACATTAAATAAAGAATTTGATATCTAAAGGAGCAGGTACAATTAGTGATGGATTATTTGAAATATTTTTTAAACTCCTTGATACCGATGGTATGAACATTTTTATTTAGACTCAGGATTTATTGAAAAGAAGGAGATGATGGGAGTGATTTCTGCTTTGGGGTACTGGAAAGTAAAACCAGGCGACAAAGGGACCCTTGAATTGGCAAAAATAAAATGGGAAATTTTACAAAGGAAAATGAAACTTATTTGGGAAATTATTTTGAGTTAGTGATAGCTCTGTATTAGATGAATCAAGTTATTTAAATAGCATTCTGAGGAATATCAGAAGTGTATGTAATTACTTGATAACAATTATACTTGATAGCATGATTGCTACATACTGATTGAAGTTAAATTTCATAATAATAAATTGATTTGAATCTTATAAACTCCTTTATTAGTAGAATATAATAAAATTTGAGCTGTAATTTACAAATGAGCTCAAAATAAAGTGATGACTCAGATAATGAGGGGTTTATACCAAATGTCCTAAAAATAGATCAGCAATAAATTCAACAAGAAGAGGTAGAGACACCCAAATTTAAGTTAAGTTAAGCTCAATGTATCCTTGGTGAAACATTACTTTCGTACGAAGCAAAAATTATTTAGAAAATAACCCCCCGAAACTTATATTTCAGTTACAGATATTCCTAAAAAGTTAATAAGCTTTAAAAGCGTATCTTCTCCATCTTCTTAATGTAAATCGCATTTATCAACTGCACGCAGTAAATTTGGTTAAAAAGGCGACTATATATTAGCATATTCGCGATAAAAATTTCCTTTCGGAGGTGAATAAAGTAGAGCTTTTCGTATGGATAAATGTATATAGAGCATGAAATCAAACTAAAGTCAACGTTAGTTGATCAAGGAGTAAAATTCAGAAATATACGAAAATGGAAAGGAGAAGATCTTTAAAATGTAAATGAAATAAATTAAAATTTATTACAATTTGATTCCAAATTCTAGGGAGGAAATTTGCAGTGTGCCTTCAAAAGCAAAAATTAGGCAAATACTTACATCTTATTTATTCATAATGACACAAATACGAACGGGTATAATCAATGGTTTTATTTTTCCATTAAAAATGCGAAGATAAAGACAACTTATACCTTCAGAATTTCTAATTTCGTATGGGTTTGTCTATATAGAAAAAATAATATTCATTCTTTACGAAAGGATTGCAGCCTTTGGTATTTTCATTGGTGCAGGCTAAGATAGATGGTAATGGCTGGTATCGAGATGGATCAAATCTAAGTTATTATCCTTCTGTGTTTCGTTAAATTGACTGCAGTCCTTATTATACCTTAGAGTTTGACCTGTCATTTGAGCACTAAAATGATTATATTACTCTATCACCTTATATGCCTTATAGCTACTCTCGGTTGATTTCAAATCTAAAGGTCAATGAAAAGAAAGCAAATGAAAGACAGTTGATTTGGAGTACTGCATCAATTGCAAAGACTCTAGGAAATAATCCAGTTCCTTACGTAACAATTTCTAAAAATGAATAGAATCTGAAATCAAAATCAAATATCGTCTTTTTTGCTCGGCAGCATTCAGGATAAACCTGGTCCTCTTTTTTAATCGAATCATTATTTGATCAATTATTGCAGCAGGATAATTTTGCTAGTCAATGGATTCTATAAAATTATAATATACGTGTCTTTCCAATGATTAATGTCGATGGAGTGATATATGGCAATTTTAGGTGCGATTTGGGAGGTTATGATTTAAATAGGTGTTGGAAAGATCCCTCTCCTTCTATTCATCCTCAGATATTTTGGATAAAACAATAAATTGTTAAACTTTCAAAAGACTCAAACATATAATTCTGCTTTGATTTTCATACTCATAGCAAGGATCTCGGAGTTTTTGCCTATTGTTGTGTTGAATCAGAAAATTGTCGAGCTTTTCCTATGTTGCTCGGCAAGATGACGCCATTATTTCGTTATTCTGCTTGTACTTTCGGTATATCTCGTGGTAAATAGCAAACTTTGCGAGCTGAAGTATTTAATATATCGAATACTGTTAATGTCTTAACGATCTAAATGTCTGCTTTTGGTTTTAAAGCAAAGAATTCAAATATTCCTCATTCCTTCTCAATAACACACATGGACATGGTTGGTAAAGCAATTATTCAAGGTGTTTATTCTTACAAAACAGGTTTCCCATATTAAAGTATAGAATTGACAAATCACGCAGATGAGAATGAATAGATATTAAAAAATTATCTTAAAACAGATAATAAATAAGATTTACCGATATAAGGATCGGATTCATAACCATAGGTGGATCAAATTTAACTTTAGGTCAAATTATAAAAAATATTTCCCTAACATTTTCAGGAAGATTGCTTTGTAAAAAATAAGGTCAAAAGCAAAAAGAAATTGCTTAAGAGATTTAAAAAAGTAACCAAATAGCCAATCAGCTTCGATTCTAATTAAAAATCTCTAATAAATATCAAGCCAAGTCAAGAGTGCAGACAAAGATCAAAAACATAAATTTAGCCTGAAGTCATAATAATAAGCAAAATGAAGACTCGAAGATACCTGCCATCATCGTTAAAATAAACTCCACTGAAAAATAATATGTTCGGTACACCAAAAAGATTATAAAATAAGGAATCTTAAAAGAAAGCGGAGCCATAAATTGATAAAACAGGAAAACCTTTAAACTTTATTTAGTTTTCCTTGAAAAAACTGCCAATATTCTCTTCGCTTTAATCAGTAGGCTTTTCCAGAAAATATGCCTTCCGCTCTGATAAAGCTTCCAGAAAGGAGGAAATAAATCATGTGCAAGTTAAAGACATTAATAAAGGCCTAAAAACTGGAAAATAAAAAATTGATCAAGACTAGCTTCCTTTTCTTTGCATAATGTCTTAAACAAGAAGACAGCTGCAAATGGCTCGAGTAAGGGAGCGAAAAAACTATAGAAACGAACTCAATCGTACTGAAATAAATAGAACTGAGGTGAAATACATAAATAACAGTTTAGATCAATAGAAAAGTCACAAAAATACAAGCCTAATCGGTAATTTTTCTAAAAATAAGAGTAAAAATAAGATATAAACTTTTTCTAAAATGTGGATGTTTAACTATAACCGTTATGGATAAAGTCTTGAGCAAAAATATATTTGATGAGATACTTCTTCAAAGATCATGCTTGTCAATATTATAGATTAATAATATCAAGATGAACATCATATTGTTAAATTTATAGGAATCAACCAATTTCATCCATCTTTTTATTCTTTTTTTTACAATTTTGTAACCAATACGAAATGATCAAAAGGATGCTAGTCAGAAGGGACATAATTATCTTTTTTTGGAGGCTTGCCTGAAATATAAAAAATATTTGCGGTTAGTATTTTTAAAGTTGTAATTATTTTATCTTTTGATTATTGCACGATTTTGTCCCCTTTGTGGAATTGCCCTTGTGTCATTGTGCGCTTTTTTATCGTTGTTAACTGATCAGCTGAATCAGGATACATATTAAACTACTTCGATAAAGGCTATGCTTTCGGTAGGTAAGAGTTTAAATCACCGCCAACAATAATTTCATATTCAGGCAATGCTTTTTTTAAATCGAGCAATCCTTTCTTCAATACTTATATTTGAGCTCTGTTTTTTTCTTATTTTGAAGTTAGATGTGCTCCAATCAAGATATAGTTATCCACACACATAAATGAAGACCTATCTGCCCAATTGAGATTATCCTTCTGCTCTTGAGTTAGTTTAGAAAAAACAGAGTCTATCCTCTTCCTCTCTTTAAAGGAAGACTTCTTTACTAATATCATAGTGTCTTTGGTATTATCTTTGCTTTCGTCTAATTGTATGTAATGCTCTTTACGTTTTTGCAGGTAATCGTAAAAATATTAAGAAAACTCTTGAAAAAAAAAAATATCAGCCTACAATTTCGAAAAATTGGCTATAGTCTTGTTTAGTTTTTTCTCTTCATTAAGAAAACTTAATTCATAGAAGGGCTTTAATTTTTATATGTATTTTTAAGGATCCTTGCCTTCGGCTTCTTTAAGGGATTCAATTTTATAAACATAACGGAGCATAGTATGAAATGTTAACAGGTCATACAATCTCATGACTTGCTTATCGGGTTCTTTATATTAAATACCAAGTTTAGGTACTTCAGTGTTGAATACCTCATCCCATTTTTCTTAAAACTTTTACTGGCTCAAAAATTTTCCGTTTTACAATCCAACATTTAGGTTGAACATTGGTGAATACCTACCAACTCTAAATTTCACATCTAATTTGCCAAACTACCACTTAAATTTCTCTTTATTGAATGAGGGAATATACTTGGGTAAGAGAGATACAAAGATGTTGCTAAGTTCTTTAAGTTCTGCTTAAAATTCTTCGCAGTAAAATTCGAAAGGACTGTTCATAATACCGCAATAGTTCAGAGAAGCGACGGTAAGATAATTTTTTTAGAGCATACTGTCCATTACTGGACTCTTTGGAATCGTTGCTTAGCTATGTTAACAACCCATTAAACTGAATAATTATATAACTTAATTTGAAGGTTATGCATCTAAAATTGTTATTATAAGTATTCAAAATAGCAATATCAATAAATTCTTGTGTTATACTATTGATATTATACCAGCTTAAATTCTTAACAAATAATTTATAAAATTTTATTAAATACAATTTATCGGGAAAAATGATTTGATTGCTTCACAATTATTGCCTTAGGATATTGATAAAGTCATTATACTTAAAGACTTTAAATTTTGTTAAAAAAACAACCAAACCTCAAAAGAATACTCTTCGCAAAGAAGTGACTATGGAGCTTAGTTCTGAATAAAACCGTATATTTGAGTTTATCTTTTAATTTTAATAAGTACATTATGTATAATTGAAGTAGACCACTTTAGAATGAGCTACATACACTGAAGTGTCTAACTTTCTTTAAAATAGCAGGAAATGAAGAAATAAACTCACAATATAGTCAATATTTAAATTAAATAGTATAAATTTACAGATTGTTAATTTTTCCTCCACACTCGATATCAAATCCAAAGATATGATGTTCATGGTGTTTTATTTTTTATAAACAATAAGACCAAAATATTTCCACTATTTGTTTAAGAAATAAAGCTGCAATCTTTTTCGATAAACAATAATGCTAAAATAGCGGATATATTTATTGCTCAACTACATAAATAAAATTAATGGATAACTTTGGATGAAAAGATTTAACAATTATATCAATAAAGATTGATAAATTTTATAAACATCAGATGTTAGACATAATTGATTATAGAAATTTACGATATCAAGGAGAAACGAGATAAAACAAGCCTCACGGATTAGGAATCATTATAGATTACAATCATCTTTTCTGTCTCGCATTGTGGAAAGAAGGCAAAATATGTGGGCCTGCATTCATTGTCTTCTCAGATTCAAAAATATTTTGCGGTCGAATTAAATAAAGAGAAGTAGATGGACTATGCTGCTTTTATTTACAAGAAAAGATACAAACCTTTGCCAATTACTCCGAGCATATTGAATAAAAAAGAAATTTCATTAGTGTTTTGCCTTTTTGTAATTTAATCCTTGAAGTGGACCACAAATAATAAAAATGCCCAAAGGTGTCGAGTCATCAAAGATATAAATCCAACGATGGGTCTCTATAAAAATAATTAACTCGTTTATTTAAAAAATCGTTCGAGATGTAGTAATATAAAACATGGAAGGATTTCCTATTGCTAAATTTTATTGAACCCTTTCAAAGCAAGCTGCATTGGAAAGAGTTAATACAAAAAAGATATACTGAATATTTTATAGGAGTCAAGTATTCAGGATTGGGGATTAAATTGCTTTTATTTAATTAAGAGGAGGATATAGTTAGAATGGATGGGGAAACAGTTATCCCAATTGAGATGGGAATGTTCTCACATGATCATCTTCTTAATGGACTTGGGAAAAAAGTATCAGATCTTCAGTACTTTAAATATGAATCTGAAGGCGATTTCGGGTAAGATGAATCGAATCTACTCACATATGAGCGTAGATATCGACATAAAAATGCAATTCATTTTTACTTACAGTAGCTGAAGCTATCAGTATTCTTTGAAAATACATTCTTAAATATACAATACTTATCAGATTTATCTACAACTTATTCTAAATTTAATGTTCAGCTCGTGGAGGAAACTCAAAAGATAGCGCAGGTCATACTTTAAAATCCAGATTAGTCTACCTTCATTTTAGCTGAAATAGAAGAAAAACGGCAAAGAAGAAGAATTACTCCCCAGAAATCCCTTAAATCACTTATTTCTTCAGAGTATCAAACTGTCGGAAGATTATAGCCTAATTAGAAAAATGTTGGCAAAAATGAAAAGAGTCTTTCCAAATCAAAGAAATCTGAAATAATTCCTCTAACCGAAATTCAAAAACAAATTTATTCTAGTGTTTAGAAAAAAAGCATTAGCAATCTAAAAAGACAAAACTTGGAAAAAACTCCAAAATCAATTTAAAAACTAAATGAATTTGATGATAAAAAGCCATTTTATTCCAAACCTCTTAAGAATTACGAAAAATCTTCCAATTATAAAAAATAAGACAGCAACAAATTTATTCATCAAATTCCCTCAGAGCCAGTCTATAAGTAGCGTTCCTCACTCTTTAATTAACGTACTGATTACAAATATCGAGCTAAAGATGTATAAAATTATAATTTTAACAAAAGATAATAACCGATTTTTTAGCTTCCCTCATCCAAAAATCAGTCTCCTTTTCACAATATAAATGTAGAAACACCCAAGTCAATTATCAATAATCCAAATAATTCTCAATATAAAGATCGCTAGACAATTAGTTTATCAAAAAATATAATTCCAGAGTATATGAAAGAAAGATTAAGTAGAAATCAAACGGATTATAAAATGGATACTAAAAAGAAAAAAATATTTAATTAACAGTTTGTCTATAATCCAATTGGAAAATAGGATTAAAGGAATAAACGGCACTTCTAACTCGATGATAGTAGTGAAGTTGAGGGGGGATTTGATCATCCAGTCATTAAATAAAAATATAACTAACAACATTAATAATTAGAATATGATAGAAAAACTAAAGAAAATGAATAGCTTATTAATTTCTTTAATAAGGCTATGGAAGATCCATATTCCTCTTTATAAAAAGAGGAAAATATACATAACATATTGCATTGGACTCTTGGAAATTCTCCCACTTAGAAAAAAGCTCCTGGAAAGATACGAACAATAAAGAAAAAATAAGATTTTAGAGATTAATATCCATTATGATTTTGTATTTTAAATATATTTTTAAATTTTAATTGTAATAATCAGATTTTAAAACGTCAAGACTCCCATTTTAGAACAATTGAAGAGGAAAAATAATATTAAGAGAAATTTTGGGTAAGTTTGGTGTTAATAGCTCAAATCAACTGAATTTTATCCTTTAAGATTCTTCTTAGTTAGAATTATCGAATTCTGATATTATTGCAATGGTAAACTTAACATCAAAACAACTTCTCACAAAAATTATCAACAAAAATCAATTAATTCAATAAATAAATTTCCAATCAAGACATCAGCATTGTTATTAATTTCGATTGAATTAATCTTCAATTGTATATCTAATGTAAATAATTATCGTCATTAAGCGATATAAAAGAATGTAATAACTCATAGCATTGTCTATCAATACTGAGTGAGATCAAATAATTTATAAAATTAAACTACTATATCATCATCATTATTAAAAAATTATAAACTATATTTATACTTTTCCTCCACTTCAATACTAAAAGTAGCCTTTTGATCTTAATTACAGTTTTCCTTGAAATTATATACATGAATATTTTATCAAAATTTTTGCTCTTGATATTAATCATATAGAGATGATTTTAAGTGTTTTGAATAGATAATCTATGATGCAGTTTTGTGTTTATCGGCATGAGATGAGTGGCCTCATCTGGATGTAAATATGCTTGAGGATTAATTCTTTGTGAGTTTTTTATTAAATTTACATGGAAGAGAGAATAAAACGATAACTGGACTGGAGAAACATTCTACTCACTTTAGATTCAAACGTGAGTTTGTTTGGTCATAAAATAAAATATTAATAAATATAAGCAAATTATATTTTCATCACTCAGTCTAATCTTCCCACTGATCGCTCCCAAAGGATATAAAGTCATGATTTGGTTTCCTTTCTAAATTTTATGTGTTTTCTTTGATATCGTTCATATGGTTATGATTAAACATAATTGAGATGAGCGTATTCCAATTAGCACGCAAGATATGAGGCATGGCTTCGCGAGTGAATAAATTTTCACTCATATCAAGGTACATTAACTTGGGCCACTGAGCCCTTGCCAATATTTTGGCTCCATCATCTGTGAGGCCAATATTTCTCAGACATAGTAACTCGAGTCCTTTCCAATGAAGTTTAATAAATTATTTAACTCCTAAGTTTTTTAGGGGATTGGCAGCAAGGGCTACCAATTTAATAAACTTCCATTCGCATTTTCTAAATTGTTTGATTCCCTTAGATGTAATATTGTTAGCATTAAATAAAAATTCAGTTATATAGCGCCATTAAGCTTCGATTATGAATTTAACTGACTCATCTCCGATACATGTGAACGAAAGGGCCAGAGTTGTGAGAAATCTGCAGTTGCCTGATAGGTAAGAGGTTACTCGACGAAATGAATTTAGTGATATCCTTCCCAAAGTAATATCAAAGCAAAACAAATTTTAATTGATATAGGACTTACAAATCTAAGCTACAACTTCATTGAAATCAGTGTTTGGCCAAAAATGTCCAACTCCAGTAAAATCAGGTTATACCAAAAATTTATTTCCAATTGAATTTTTTTTGATTTTATTTTACTTGACAAGGATTTATCGCACATAATCTTTCCAAAATTTATTATTAACTGTTTGAGATTAAAGTTTGAATTATAATTGTCTTTTCATGTGGTACGAATTAATCGATAGGATTAAATTCTATTTCAAATGATTGCTTATAAATTAGCTTATTATTAAATTGATGGCTCGTTCAAAGAGTTCTTTGAAACAATATCCAAGATAAACAGTTCATTGACGGAAAAAATAAATTAATGTTAATGAAGAACAGAACTCTCCAAAAATGATAATCAACATGGGCAAATAAGAGAGTCAGTAGTTTAGCACTTAATTTAATAATTAAAATATTGTTGCTGAAGAATTATCTAAATTGATTTATAATCATACTCCATCCATAATTGTTGTTTTGGCATCACATTTCGATAAAATGGAAAGTACCCTTTGAATGCTTAAAAAAAAAATTCTTACATCATTTATTTGATCTTTTCTGGTAAATCGTTAAAAGTTATTCTGTACTTCCCGTTTAGCTCATCCAAATTGCAAATAATCGTATTATTTTAAATTATTATTCTATAATCTTCTTTATTTGTTTGTGAATAGCTTCCAAAATTATAATTTAACGGGATAAATGATTGTTTATAATATTTTGTAAGAATTTTATCTGCTTGTTTTCTGTAATTAATTTTAATGATTTATGGTATTTGTTCTATATGCAAGCCTCTCTATATCGAAGAAATTACTATCTAGCCAAAGTAAATGATTAAAACCTCATTCTTTAGAAGGATAAGAAATAAAAGGAAATGTAGGAATAGTCAGCAGCAGTAATAAATGAGATGATCACCCACACAAAAACATTATTACTCAAATGCAATATTTTCAAGAATTAAATGGAGACCGCTGAAGATATCGAAACATTTTAAAATAAAGTAGTAAAATTTAAACAATATTAAAAGACTATCCCTCTTACTTTCTCTGCTCGTTCTCCTCTTGATGCGAGGTAAAAAATATTCTATTTAGAATGTCAGGCGCATTTGTAATGCATGTCTGTAAATAAATGACCTATTGGAATTCCAATTTACCCTTTCTAAAGGAAACTATTGACGAAGTTGACAAACTATTTTAACTTCAAAAAAAAACATCAGATATAAATATTTCTCTTCTCTATACAATTTGCATAAAAAATATTTTGAAGAAAATAAATGAGCTGGAGAAATAGATAAAGAATCGTTTTTAATAATAATAAGAAAAGTCATCAGATGAAGGACTAGAATCTGATATATTTTTAGTGCCTTGCTTTCATAAATTTGTTAATTATGATGCTGCTAAAAAAGTAAAATGGCAATTGGAGGAATAAATGAGGAAATTACTGAGTTTGCAATATCGAGGGCTAGACATCGAAGAGATTGAGGCAGTCACCAAGTATGTGGGAGAACTAATGGAGCAAGAAAACTCTGGTTCGCTGTTTAAAAAGCAAATTAAAAGGAATAAAAATATAAAAAAATAAATAAAATAGTATAAGTTAGTTTATGAGGAGCATCTATTGAAGAAGGAGAGAGAGCGGAAAAGAAAAGAAATTAAAACTCAAAAAAAAGGCCACAACAGCGTCACAATTTCATTAAAAGACAAAAAACCTGTTAAAATAATCCATTCTTTAAACAATTCATCAGAAAAACATGCCAAGCATGTAAAATTGTCATTTCCAAGTTTACCCATATCTAAATTTAACGATATAGACACGAAAACAAATTCTAAATAAACAAAATATAGAAGTCTAGGGAAATAAAATCGACGAATTGAGGTCAAGTCGAGTGTATGCGATTTGAAAAAATCATCAAATAAACTAAAATTAAAAAGAAACGAGTTGAAGTTAAGATTATGAAAATACAAGTATAAAATGAGATTTGATAAATATATTTAATCGATTTAGATATGTTGGACTATCATTATATATTTACAGCAAATGCAAATGCCTGCAAGAAGACCCACTTCTAGTGGCCTTGATTTCGGAGCAACTGTAGATTCACCCAATGTCAATTTCATTACTGCTATCGATATCAATAATGAGGAAATTAGAATACCTTATGCTAGTTAAGAGATCACCATCGATAGCTTGATTCACAATTACTTATAGCACACTAGTTGCAGACAGAAAATAAAGGGAGAACCTTGCTTCATGATAAGAAATGGTCCTTTCAAAGATGAAATTGCAGTAAAATCATATAAGCTTTCCAGTTTGGGTTTCAATAATCTGCAAGAGCCATGTCTTACAGTTTTGAATAAGCCCCCTAATTTTCAAGAATCAGTTATCAAATCCAAGAGTAAAGTTTTAAATTTAAATTCATTGTAAGTTGTGCCAATAATATTACTTATATAAGGAAAACAGATAAAATATGAGATTATTAATAACGATACTGTCTTTAGACTGAAAGCTAAACTGATTAATACATTTGTTGAATTAAAACCCTATAACTAAGGATCAATTAAATTAATGTACAATGGGTTTGCTTTATTTAATGAGGAATCTAAGTTAAATACTTATGGAATACCTAAAGGCAGTATTATTTCTGTGATTATTAAAAACAACCAAGGATGTTTTAAAAAAACTTGTTTAATTACTTGTGTTGATCATAAGAAAGTGCCAATTTCTGAAGTCAAGATTGGCGATATAATTTTATCTTACAACTCACAAAAGAATCAGTTGGAATAGGATAAAGTAGTTTATATTCATACGACTGTTCTTCAGTAGTCAACTGTGATCAAATTATAGAATGGATTTGAGATCGAAACAACTTCCAATCATAGATTTTTATGCGCTGATAACTAATACCGAAAGATTTAGTTTTCTCTTTCAGGAGAATAAACATTAAAGCGAGGATCTATTTTGAAATTAGGTAATGGGAAAGAGGCAGCTATCTAATCAATTCGGAGTAAAGCAGTTTATCCTGAGTAATAGTTTTACCATCTATGCATATAAACCAATCATAACTTCGTAGTTGACGATTTTATTGCTCATAATATGTATATTAATTTGAGAATATCCAAGAATCAAAATGAAAGAATTGATGTAAATCCCACTTCATCGATTGCTGATATAAAGGAACAGATTGAGTTAATATACTACAAATCAATGAAAAGCATTAGACTTAAATTTGCTGGAAGATAACTTCGTGACTAATCGACATTGTCGGATGCAAACATGACAAAAGATTCAACTTTGAGCTTGTTGAGCAAAAAAAGTTAATAATTCAATTATATTTTTGGTGAGACTAAAATATTAAAATTTTCAGGAGAATACGTTTCAATTCGTAACATTAAACAAGGGGATGAAATAACCACTTATGATCCGATTAATAATTGTAAAAGTAAAATACCTGGCAAAGTTATAAAAATTAGCACTGCATAAATGAGGGATTTTATGAAAATATATCTTAATCCAATTAATAGTTTTGCTATGGTATGTCCTGATAGCTATCTTGAACTTTAAAATGGAAAGGCTATGCATGTAAAAGATATCTACTCAATACCAGGTGGTCACCGATCTAAACTAAAAAATATATAAGGAGATGATATTGTCATACATGCAATGAGTCTAGATAGAGAATAGATGGCTGAAAAGTTTTATCGATTATAGCTTGATTACTCATCAAATTATATAGTTTAAGGGGCAATTATCCACAATCTTGTGCTTAATTTTGCTATTAAAATAGGAAATTAACCTCTTCGTAAGATTACCTTTGGCGTAAATTCAGATACCACTATACTATAGGTAAAAAATAAAATGAAATCACTTACTGGAATACCATTGCCATAGCAAGTGTTCACCTTCAACAACATAAAGCTGGAAGATTAAACACCAATTTATTAATATAATCTTTTAAGTTAACATCTGATTGTTGTAACTGTTAAAGAGTTATTTGCTGGCAAAAGTTCAATTATTCTCGATTCTTAATAGATATAAAATTTAAAAGAAAAAAAAATTAATCTCATTTTTTCTTCCAAATAAAAAATAGTGATAAATTATCATTTATATGCTCAGAGAAAAGTGTAAGAAATTATTAAGGAATTAGTACCCAACTGCAAATCATCATATTTTTTGATATTTGATGAACTACTCATTTATCCTCAGTAGTTACTTTCTCGCCTATAGGAATCAGAAAGTTTTAAATTGCCTGAAAATGAAGTCATAGTGGTTAAAAATGAGAAGTTGGCGTTTTTACAAAATATGGCCCTCTAAGCAAAACATATCCAGAGTCATAGTCACATATTATATGGTCAAATTCCGTCTTTTCAAAATAATACCAATGAAAAGTCATAAATAAAAATTAAACTACAAAAAAAGGATTCTTAACTCTTTGAAGTTGCAATTTCAAGAATATCTCAAATCCAAGTCAATGAATACAAGAAGTAACGATTCTATCAACCTTTCCTTTATTACACAAGTCATGAACATAATAAATAAATATCTTAATATATTCGAAATTTTTAGAAACATAGAAACGAAGTTAACAAACCGAATTCAACGTACTCTATCATTAAAAATTTATATGTCAACATGCAATTATTGCCTAACTATGTTGGGGAATGTTTTATCGGACTCAGAAACTTTAAATTTAGCAAATTCTTTCATGCAAATCAGGTGTTTTATTGGCATAGTTTTACATCGGCGAGAAAAAATGATAAAGAGATAATAAACGATCTTAATCAATAAGTAGGAACATTGTTTTATATAAATTCCTTAACAGGCAAAGAGATATAAAAATTTTCATTGTATCCCAAAGAAGGAGAGATTCTCTTCTCTCCTTTTTCATATTTTTTAGTCACTAAAATTTAGCAAGGGGGATCTATAGATAAAGTTTGGCTTGATGAAATTCCATCTCCTATTACCTTCCAAAAAAATATTATTGTTTGGGTTGATGGCCAGCCCTTAAAATAAGATAATAAGCGCATAAAGCTAATGATAGATCTGGAAAATATGTAGGTTCTACAATTGACTAGTACGGCTATGGCTGTAAAATGGATGAAATAATTTGGATGGTTGCTCAACTGGAAGGGAATTCAGTTCAAACTTATTTCCAATATGAAACGTAATGAAGGATAACCAAAGCAATTTAAATAATCAGCCGGAATTGATCTTTTAGAGAGTCTCTACAATCTTAATGGATTTACAGCAAAAACTTTGATTTTTTGTGGAGATGAAAAAGATGCTTTAAAAAAAGCCAAGGCTCGCAATATTGAGCAATCAAGATACCAAATTACGCAGTTTGAAAAGGTAGTTGAAGACTTTGTAAAAGAAAAGAATTGATTGCTAAATATAATGATAAAGATAATAAAAATAAAATATAGACATCTCTATTTGCTTTCTCGTTTCGTTTTTAAATAGGAAATAAATTAATAAAATTAATTTTTTCTTTTACAATCAAATATCACTTACTTTTTTTATTGAAATGATCTATTAGATTTGTATTTTAAAAGGAGTTTTAATAACTATTTGTTGTAAAGGAAATCAATACTTATCCCAGTATTATATTCAGTTGAGTTAGAACAATAATTCATTTATCATAAATCATTGTGATTGCAATATTGATTATTTTATTCCTCGAGAAACATTGAAATACCATCAATTTTATTTTATGCCATATAATATATACCACTGTCTTGAGTTTAGCGTAAAAATAAGACCTAAATCGCTTAAGATCTGTAGATTTTAGAGAAGCAGTCTTCACCTCACTAAAAGCAATTTTTTGACAGTTTATTTAAGAGTTTGACAAACAATGTGATTTATCGTGTATCTTTTTACTAATTTAGAAATTATCCTATTCATATAATCCAAGTGCTTAATAGGATATTTTTTGAACAATTTTATAGTTTCATCAAAACAATTTTAAATCTAATTTATCGTTAGTATAACTGAAAAAACGAAGAGAATAACATTATAAAAAAATTCTTTAGACAAAATTGATCTTTTCAGAAGTAGAAGATGAATGCAGCAAAGAATAAAATATTTTAGCAACTATTATGAATCGAAGCGAGAATGATATTTGTGTCTTTAATTCAATAAAAACAAGTTATGAGCAAGCCATAAGAAAATGGAGATAAACTCATCTTGAAGGACGAGCCAGAAATCCATAATTCTTCCGCTTTTCCTTCCGTGATCTCCAAATCCTCGAGTCCTACCACGGCAGCTGTTCATATTATCCTCAAAATAGTAATCGTTGCTGCCTATCTTATTATTCCCCTTATCTCTGACTCATCTTATAAGGTGCTCATGGTAACCGTTGTTGGAGCAGCACTTGATTTCTGGATTGTCAAAAATTTAGCTGGACGGTTGTTGGTAGGACTTAGATGGTGGATCGACTTTGACGAAAATGGAGACTAAAATTGGAAATTTGAGTGCAAGGTAGACGAGAGAGCGAATAGTTCAGCTAGTGATAAAGCCTTTTGGTGGACTCTTGTTTTCTTCTGTCTTGTCTGGGTGTTGTTATCAGTGATTAATATTCTCAAACTGGATTTGACTCAAATCACAATCTGCGTTTTCTGTTCAACCCTGATGATCTTCAATCTCTACTCATACTACAAATGTAGCAAGGTGCAAAGTGAAAATGTGAACAAGCTATTTACTCAGTATGGAGCTCAGGCAGCCGCCAAATTTATGGGAGGAAGCATTATTTCCAAATTTGGTTGAGCTAATGATTCAAGTCAATCTTAAAGAAAGTAATATTTAACTTGAAAGAATCTGCTTATTCTAAATAATTGAGCCATATCAATCAATTGAGCTTATGCTTGATATTATTTTTCATAGTCAATTAAAACTATAATAGATTATAACGTTGAAGATAAGAAGCATGAAGGAAGAAGGCAAATTATCTTTCTGTTACGTCAATTTAACATTCGTGATTGCATCTATTACTTTAGCTGCAGCAATCACATTGATTGTTATACTTGGAGTATATGGCTATGTCGGATTTACAGGTTCAATACCAATTTCCCTTATAACGTGCACCAATACATACTTTTTCAGCAAATTTGGATCATTTCTCACAAACATGGTCGAGGTAACTTTTATCAGTAGTCTCTTCGCCGTTTTAATCGCTGCAATTATCTTTATAGTCATGTTAATATGGGTCATTGCAATATGTAAGGGAAACTCTCCCAATGAATCAATATCTCGCACCTCAAAGATAGTGTTATATATTCTCGCTAGTCTTTTTGTTTGGGCGTCTATCATGCCTTTCGGATATCATTTGACATATCTAATATAAGTCAATAATTGCACAGCGACCACTAATCCTAATCAGCTCATAGGTATTTTTATTGTTGCTGCTGCTCTTTTTGCGCTGGCAATCATACTGTGGATTTTGCTGTTAATTGCCTATTATCGTAATTAAGATGCTGAATAAAAATATAGAGATATTTACCCTAATGCAACTACTTCAAAGGAAAAATAACCATATCAACCAAGAAAATATGTTCAGACGCAACAGCCTCAGCCGCAACAACACTTGGAACACGTCGAATATACCAAAGAAAATTTGATGGAGTCTCCAAAAAGACCTACTCAAAATTATTATTTAAAATAGCCATAACCTCAACCAGTACCTGACTATCGAGCTCGTCCTTATTCCAAATACTAAAGTTCGAAGCGAAGCAGTCCCCCTTATCTTGAGCCCAAGAGGAATCAAGACAATAGGGTCGGATCGGAATATTTCCGCTCAGCTGATTCATCTAAGCACTATCTGGAGAAACCTGCTCCAGTAGGAGCTGAACGTGAAGGTGTGTTGTTGAATTACATTCGTGGAAAGTACGTAAGCTGATTAAGAAAATGATTTCTCTAATTCTTGCATTTAATTATATTGATGCTTATGAAAAATGTGAAAGAAGGATCTTGTGTTAAGATAAGGCACTTTCAATATTCATCGGTTCTACCCAAGAGGCAATTAGGCAAATCAAGAAGCACGGAGAGAAATCCAATTAAAATAGTTGTTGATAAAATAGGCATGGATGGAGAAGTTTCACAGTTGATTGTAGATCAGAATTAAGAAATTTAAGAATAACAAATAAAAACATACCGCGCCAAATCAATGAAAAGCCCAAGGCCCTTGTGCCACGTTAAGAGTTCTCAATTTAGTTATCATAAGCCTGAGCCACCATCAAGAGCTTTTGTTTTCAATCGTTTCCAATATGATAATTGCCAACCTTTTTCTTTGTAAAAGGCACGGAATCCTCATAACAGGAGAAAATTGCCAAGCAGTTCTCATAAAAACATTGAAATTGTATTTTGCTAAACAAAGCTACCGAATTTTGTCCAAAGGACTAATGATAAAATTTAATAAATTTATCGTAAGTAGATGATCCTTCACCAACACAAAAATAAAAATTATATGACTGAATCTGGCTTGCCTCGATAGAAATTAACAATACCCTTAAAAACCTATAAAATAACTTTGGCTAACACCCTTAAGGAGTATGGTACTTTGGAAAAATTGAGTATGTTTATGGAAAGCGATCAAAATTTACAGCAAAAATGCATATGCAATGATGTCGAGAAAGATCCTTCAAGGACGTTATTACTAGATATAATTACGCATCGTTTTGGGTTTATGAAAAGCTTGTCTAAAAAGATAAGATAAAAAATATATTGTAATTTATTGGGTAGAGATAGCATAAATTCCTTTACAAAGATAAATATTTACGAGTACATGCGTTTTACTGAAATGTTCGTGGGAAGATGTTCAAATTCTCAATAAATCGCTTCCTTTATGAATTTTGTGTTGTTTGGAAATGAATAGCCTACTTTTTAGACTGCAAAACATGTTATTTAACAGATCCACGGGCCTCTTCATAAGCAAAGAGTTGCCATCGACCATCTTTATCAAATATTTTCTAAGCCTTTCAACAACTTGGTTGATATTTTAGGTCGCAACGACAAAATATTGAAATTATTTATTGATCTTATCGTGGAAAAATGATTCAATATCCATTTTAATGTGTTTCTATTCTTGCCTAAAGCAGCTAATATTTTATCCTGTCTTCTCAATAATTCAACGTAAATTAGTTCACCAAATAGAAGTAGTAAGGAATAAATATCACTCTGAATGAAAGAAAATCATCAGTAGTAAACTAAACGACTAGATTTTTTATTACTGGCAGAAGTAAGGCAGGGTGAGTCATATTTTTCATTGGACACGTTCTCACTTTCAGATTTTAAATATGGATGGCTCAAAGCCATTGATGCTGTTATTCGTTTTTTAGGATTGCTAACTAACATTTTTTTTAACAAATCCAAGGCGCTGGCATCCACAAAATTGTAATTTTCGCCTTACAATTTGAAACTCATCTCTTTGTTTTTTTTATAAACTTAGTCGTATTTTGTTCCCTCAAAAAGAGGTTTTCCTGTTAGTAAGAGATGGAAAATAGCTCCTGCTGAAAATACATCGCATACAGGCTCAGTATGTTTGCTTTCATTGAGTCCGATGATTTCTGGCGCAACATAGCCTGGAGTGCCGCATCTAAAAAACAGATATTTTTCTTGATCTGCAGGAGTGGCCAATCCGAAATCGACAATAACAGGCGACAGTGAATCACTGGATCTGAGCATGATATTTTCAGGCTTTATATCGCGGTGCATTATACGTTTTGCATGCATCATTTTCATTCCTGATAAAAGACCACTCATAAACTATTTTACTTCCTCATTAGAAAAATGGCCACCATTTTTCTGAATACAGCTCAACAGTTGTCCTCCATTTAACAGTTCCAGAACCACGTAAATCGAGTTATCAGATTCGAAGACACCTTCAAGCCTAATCACATTGGGATGGCCTTATTAGCTAAGTTCCCGCATTACACTCAGTTCATTTGTTAAGCTTTCCTTTCCATTCTATGCATTAAAACAAACTTGCTTTGAAAAGGCTTTCACTGCAAATCTGCAACCGTCAGTCAATCTTTGAACTTCATACACCGAGGCAAAGTTTCCTTTTCCTAATTTTCGAAGAGGCTTAAACATTTAATGAAAGCCTTGCCGATTGATTTTTTTTGAAAGTATATAGACCCAAGCTTCAACTGCATCAATATGAGAAGAGTAGGCAGTGAAGCATCTCCTCTAATTATAAAATATTTTGATGCCAATTTTATTAGAGTTAACATTTTTCTGTATAATTCAAAAAGTACTTCTGTCTCATAGATAACAGCGAATTTGAGATCGAAAGTAAGTTAAACTCCCGCAAATGGCTGAATCTGGTCATGTTGAGGATTGGAAAGGAGAAGTGTGTTGTTTATGAGAGTTAACAGAATATCGTGATTTAAAAGTTAAGGGCGACTTGAAAAAGTGTTCTAAAGGGTGATCTGCTACTGATAGAGGTGGTCAATTGACAAACTGGTGACTGGCTCGAAAACTTATTCCCAGAGGGCTTATTCCTGATTAAATTCGATATCCATAATGGAAATTAATACGAATTATCAAATTATTTAAATTCATTAAAGGGAATTCTGTTCGGAATTTTGATAAATCAACTTAAAAAACGTTAACAACCAACCAGATAGAAGTTAACTGCCTTGATAGCCCAACTATCCAAATTTACACTATTACCACTCAAAATTAGAAAAAATTAAAAAGTAACTTTCAAAAAAATTGACGCAGTCAAATTTTGAACAGCGAGATTGACGGGGGAAAAATTGACAGATCGTTAATTGTTTATACATTTTAATATTTTTGCTTTCAAGTTTATGAATATTGATTTCAAGTGTTTTGAGCCGAATGCAAATGACAGTTTAACTGAGGGCTAAAGTATTGCAGAATCTAATCCATCAATTTGTTAGGAAAACCTAGAACCTAATTCATAAAATTGACTTGTTCAAAAGTCATCTATGATTAATTTTATTTTGAAACGATCTCTTTAAGATGGAGCAATGAGCGCAATAATAGTTTTTGATTGTACCGAGATAAACAATTTCTATTTGCTAAGAACCTTAGTTTTGTAGGATAACTTTTGCGCATTTTTGGGCAAAAGACTTGTTAGGCATCTGTTACTTAAACTTTATTTTAAAAAGAACTGTATACAATTAAAATGGATTCAAATATTGAAAAATTTATCAAGAGGAATTTTAATGTACAAGCTTTTTCATTGATTAACAATATTTTAACTGCAATTGGAAGAAAGAATGAAACAGTAAGCAAAGCAAAAATAATCAGCATACCGAATAATTGATTGAAAAATAAATCATTTCTATTTTGTGAACAAAAAAACCTCTCATAAGGTGTAAAAATTAATTTATTGATCATCTTCTTTGATATAATATTGGTGATATTTAATTAAATCCTATAATACGAACATAATGATCGCTAAATTTATTAGCACCAACCTGTGAAACCCATTAATAATCAGAATTATTTATTTTAATGTCTAAATATATTTGATTGATCAATCAACTTGATTTTAAAGAGTCGTTTGTAAATACAATATCAATCATATGGAAGGTCATTATTTCATCTATCTTTCTCGAAGTAATTGATTATAAAATTACCTTACTTCCTCATACAGTACTTAACCTCCTGTTTTTAATATATCTAGAGGCTTTTTGCCCATTTTATCGCCAATTTAGAAGACATCTAAACTGTTATTCAAGTACCACTCAATAATATCCCCTTGCGCAAACATACAGGCTTTACTAAGAGGGGTTTACCCGCCAATTGTCTGCTCGTGAGGACTACACCCATATTTGGCCAGAAGTTCAAATATTTATATAGAACCCACTGAAGCTGCATAATGAAGAGCTGTTCTACCAATTGAATCTTTTATTTGAAGATTAGGTTTAGAGGAGATCACTGCTTTAACTAGATTAACCGAAGAAATTGATGCAGCCAGCATGAGAAGGGTCTGTCCAGAAGGAGTGAGAGGCATATTAATAATGGAATGCACCTGTGCCACGAAAGCCATTGCAGTCTGTGGAGTACACTGATTCATCTGCATGCATTGCAGCCATATCTGGTGTAGTTGTTCTTTATTCGCCTTCATTTTGATAAATTATAATGGCACACTAGATTATAAATATCATTTATCAATTATTAAAGAATAATATCTAAGAATCAATATCGATAGAATACAGATATGAAATTAGCTATGCTCTAAAAGTACTCTATCGATCTCGTTTGTACGACAAGAAGAAAGGGAACTTTAATATTAAGAGATAGGTGTTTTGAATAAATTAAATAGATATCATTAATATTGTCAAAATAGTAGACAAATTGCTCCTTTTTTGGGCAAGAATCAATAATTTATGATTATATCTGCGAATTGAGCAATATGAATAATTTTATTTTTGGTGTAAGATGGACCCACGCCCATATAATTACTAATTTCGCCGTCCACGGCCAAGCAATTTAACTTAGTACCTCTCTCTAATCCAGTCAATCCTATAATGCCTATTAAAGTCTCTATCATGCAGGTAAAATTCAATCACAATATCACAACTCCCTCATGCTAGACGAACACGCTTATAGAATGAATCTTTACAATCCAACCTACTCTAAAATTTATGACAGCAGCAAGTACTGTTTTGATTATCCAGTAATAATCAGAATATGAGTGCAAATGGAGAACAAACATCGAAGCGCTACTAAGATAAATCGATTAATACTGATAAATATAGCGATAAAAGCAATCAAGCGAGGTCAAGCTATTCTTAGAGAAGTAAATCTAGCATTTCTTCCAAGCAGAATCATCAGGTCAACCAGTCTTCACTCCTATCTAGTTATGGGTCGAACAGTCTATAAAAAAATCGACAAAACTTTGGGGGATAAATTAGCAGTGATAGAATAATGATTCGCAATGATACCTCTTCAATCTACAAAAAACAGCAGAAACCCTTTGATATAATAAATTTTTCTTCTCGTGGAAGTTAGCCTTTAAGGAAATATCCTAAACTGACTCAAGAGCACTTATTGTATGAACGGGGAGTAATTAATGTGGACTGATAACTAAAATGTATTAATATCAAACAGTGATTTTGGCTATTATAAGATCTTATAATTAACAATTACCTTATGACAATCATATTTTGTATTTTCAACTTTTCCTGTTTCTATTATCCAAATCTTTGACGTCACTATCATTATTGGTGGAAACATTCGATTCATTGACTGATTTGGTCTTCTTTTGCTCATTAAGGTAATTTATTATATTCGACTTTTAGGAAGCTGAAATTTTTTTCTTGCCTGTTTCGATTTTATTGGCTTATAAATCAACAATAAAAGAACTGTTATCGCGCATTGTGTCTGGATTAGTTTATTCTTCTTCTTTGCCTAATACCTACCAGTAATCGTCATTATCAACATATATATTTGACATATTGACAGGCAATAATGGTTTTGATTGATTCACCATACTTGACCTGTTGGCTGGCAATAATGGCTTTGATTGATTCACCATAATTGACCTGTTGGCAGGCAATAATGGTTTTGATTGATTCACCATATTTGACATGTTGGCAGTCAATAATAGCTTTGATTGCTTCACGTTATTTGACTTGCTCCTATCAACCTAATTAACCTCCTCATTATCTTTATCATAATATTAGTGGTGAGCTCTGTAGAGACTTTAACAGTTGGCAGCATTACGATCCCAATTATCAGATATCATTGACTAATTGTGGCTATGGTTTGACATTATTGACTACATCTGCTGTAAAGATATGTTAATAATAAATCTATCTGATCAAAGAATTTATCAAATCAAATTTGAATTTTTCTATTATTTTGCCATAATACTTATTTCTGAATAAAATAATAAAGTTCATATATGTTTAATTAAATTAAATATCATCAGTATACTGTTTTCAGATATTCTGTTCAGTTTGTGAGATTGTTTTGATGACCTATCGAATATTTTGAATTTGTTGCAATTTGTTTATTTTCATATTTTAGTAAGTACCCTCCAAATCTTAAATACGAATGTCTGGAATCAAACTTATTTTCACTTATTTTATCCAATTGACGAGCAAAATGTTAGTTACTGATTCTGGAGTAAACAAGTTATCTTACAAATGAAGAGTTTATAACTTTGGCCATCGACCCTTCGCTAGAGTTCTAAGTCCATTATCAGTGAGCCCATTATCTGTTAAATACAAAACTTTCAGCTCTTTCCAATTATTTTTGACCAATTCCTTTATTCCTTCATTTTTAATAGGATTTTCTGATAAAGATAAAGTAGCTAGATATTTCCAATTGCACTTTCTCAATAGTTTAACTCCCGTACAAGTAATACTATTATTTTAAAAAGAAAATTCAGTTATAAAAGGCCACCCTGCTTCAACAATGTAGTTGATTGACGAATCACCAAGGCAGGTATTATAAAGTAGGAGACTTGTGATAAATTTATACTTGAGTGATAAAGATTTGGTAAGCTTGCCAAATAAATGAAGTTAAATTCTCCCTAAATCTAAACTAAAACCATTGAATTTATGAATGCTAAGCTCACAAATACTGTCAACAATAGAATCGGTATTATTATTTTTAGTCTTGTCTCCTGCCCAAAATCCCTTGTCATTCAGAATCATTAAGCATCGTATGTTACTATTTCTATGAATACACTCTTAAATATAGCTCTTGAGTTCTTATTTGTCGACCTCATAGAATAGATGAAGTTATAAATAGGCTTATCTCTTGATAGTCCACATACTGGTGTGTGCAATAAACTGAGACTAAACTTATTTGGAATGTTTCTTATAAAACTATATTTCTTTAAATAATAAGCTATGATTAGGTTTGTTATTTGATGTTTTTATAAAGCTGAATGAGATAGATGTCTTCTTGATTAATTTTATGCAAATAAATATCGATAAACGCAAACATGTGGCTTTTATATGCTTTAAATGTGCTCATTAATATTTTTTAATATTAGGATAATCAGTAAAATGTTAACTTAAGTATCACAAATCAGATCTGAAGTTAGAGGAGAACGAAAATTTGTTTAAGTTTGTCGAGTTATTTATCTATAATATAGAACTGCATACTTTTTGATAAAGAATATCCACCTTTTATTCGCTTGTCCTTACTTTTTACAATATGACGTCGTTGTTATGGAAGAATATTAAATGATTATTCTATAGCTTCTCTCGAGATAAAGAGGGCAAGTTCGTCGCTAACATTTTGAGATTATGAGATCGCAGGTCTGAATTTTATCTTCGAACTCTTTCAAGCTAAACAGCCAGTAGTTAGGCCTCTGTTGATTTGAGTTTGTACTTCCTTTCCAATTCTGCATTCTCATCCTCCTTGGCTGCCATTTGGTACTTGATTTATTCCATTTCTGATCGATAGGCTGTCTCCACTTCTGTATAGATGTTAGTATTTTGCTCTAAAAGATCTCGAATATCGTCCACATGCAATACATTCTTTATGTATTAGAGCATCCTCATATAATTTTGATTATCTTCATGTAATTCGATGTTTTATTTGACTATTTTTTAATTTTTCTCCTCTAATTACTTTAATCTGCAACTGCTTTGAAATTCACTGTGCTACAACTCTTGGTTATACTTTGTAACCGATGATTGAATACTGTTTCTGAGCTGAGTTAGGTTTTATTCATATCTTTGCTCGGCTTGTTTGAAATCAGTCATGAGTTTGCCTATTTCTTCTTCCAGATGGCCGCATTGAGGGCATCCACTTCCATCTGTTTGTTCTTGGTAGTGCTTGATAATTTTCTGCTGGTACTAAATTTTGCTGGTTAAATCTTTTCTTTCTTGTGCAAAATTGGCTTCTGTGTTTGCCAATTTTTAATGCATTCTTGAGTTCAGATTGTAGTATTCCTAACAGGAGTCCTTCGAAAATCTTAATGATTCCTAGAGGAAAGATATCTTCTTGGTAATATTGCTGTCGTCATCCTTGAATTTGGGAGTCAAAAGAGGGATCTTATCCTTTTCATACTCATTTAAAAGGGCAGTTAATTTCTATTTCTCAATCTTGAGTCTTGATATTTCAGCATCTTTTAGTCGAATGGTTTCATAAAGGATAGAATTGTCGCTGTCTCTTCTATCAATTGCTGATTCTTCGACTCGAAAAGGAGAGCTAATATGAGGAAAGGTGGGATTTGGTCTTTATTGACTCAAAGGATAATCCTTGTTTGTGTCGTACTTTACACCTGTGGAATAGGTCCAGTTATTATTAATGGCTTTGTACGAAGCAGGCGTTTTGGTTGTCCTATTGTCTTTTTCCCATCTTTAATGTTTTTCTTTCAACATCTTTTCCATGAGTTCAACCTTATTGATTCGAGAATTTAGTTAATTCAAGTAGGCATTGATTCTAGTCTCATAATTACTGAGCATGTTGTTTGAAAAAAAGACAAACCTCTTCTCCTCATCACTCTGGGCTGAAGATAGAGGGATTTTATAAATAGTCTCGGCAGCCCTCTGCGATTACTTTAAGGACTATTTTAAAGATTCCTGATCAAGAAGTAAACTCTCGTTGTTTTTAATCGATTGATTTGTCCTTTCCTTCTCCAGCTTTAACTCCTGCTCCAATCTCCTTTTTTCCTCTTTTAATAAGTAGTAATCCTCCTTCATAAATTAGTCTTCGTTCTTGGGAATAACTGCTCCAGCACTTTGATTGATGCCTTTGTTCTTTTGAACTTGAACCACTAATTTTCCATTCTCTTGATTGAGGACTTTGTTTTGTTCCCCTATATTTTTGATTTAGCTTCTGAGTCTGTTGTATTCATCATAGAGCTGGCGATATTTGATTTAGATGCTGGCGTGATCTGATGGAGTGATGTGAGAAAGGCTACTCTAGAGTTCAAACTTCATCTATTTCTCTTCAGCCTTCTTAAATTTCATACGGATGTCTTCGACCTCAATTGTGGTGTTTTTGATGATGCTGCGGTTAGCAATGTCTGGACTGGGTGATTTGATCGGCTCATTCCTGGGCTTTTTTCTGAGTAAAGATTTCATTTTATTTGTTTATAATTAAAATTTATTTTAAGATAAAGTTATATGAGAGTATTTATTTATTTTTTTATCTTGATAGCATGTCCTTGAATTGATAATAAATAATTTATTAATATCTGATAAGCTAATAGTGTTAAAGTTTAATATTGTAAAATTGGCAATCATATAATTAAAGCATTCATATAAAAATATTCGAAAATATTTTAGTCATAATTATCAGAAATGCGTCATCGGAATACACGACAACTTTATTTTCTGTTCAGTTCTAAATCTCATAGATGATACGATAAAACAAGTAAATTCGATTATTTTTCATATTTCATTTAGTCCTTCATTTGCTCATGCGACTATTGATAAATTGATAAATCTTTATTGATAGACTCATTGGAAATCAGTCATCTTAATTAAATACAAATAATGCTGAGCGCCCAGCAGCTTCAAAAATATTCAACCGCATTGTTTACACAACTCCACGGCTCCGAAACCTACGAACAGCTTAAAGCCCTACTCTATGCATGGAGGGACGGTAACAAAAGCGCACCCCAAGCCATCACTACTTTCCTAAAAATACTTCAGCTCATTTCGCACCAAACTCCAGAGCTTATCTAAGACCTCAATCGGTGCTTAGTAAAAGACTATGCCCCTTCAGATAGTTCTCCCCCTTCACTTACAAAGGTGAAGCGACTTGCTATTGAAAATCCTAATGCTGGAGCTATCCTCGACTCAGTCTTAACTTGGTTGCGAACAGAACAACCTCCAGCCACAAGCAGTTCAGCACCCAAAATTCCGCAATTGGAGTAGTTATCCTAAAAATAATTCACCCAACGATTGTAAAGACATGAAAAATGTCGGAGCATAGGCAAGATTATATACCTCTATCGCAGGTGTATTCTAACAGTAGGATAATTCAAGAAACTCCTCGAACCTATTTACTTGAGTGATCCCTCATTCTTCAATATGCTCTTTCAGTATGCAGAAGAACTTTAAACTCGCAGGAGAAAGGTAACTATTTTTGCTCCCTTAAATTAACTTGTCGATCAGAAGTATCCTTTGGAGCAGGTCGGCAATAGCTACATCATTATTCCAGATGGATATGCCAACTGGGGACATAGTTGGTCTAAAAATCCACTGTAGAACGCGCTTAATCGTTCATGCGTATCTGTGCCTCTTGGAACGTAAGGTAACTTCCTGATCACTCGTAAGAATGAATTCTAGGAGCAATTGCTTCGTAATGAATAGTAAAAATACGAAATCGACTCGAACCTAGCATGTCTCAATGCCGCCATCAGAATAATTTAAAAATACAAACGGATTACCCATCCTCTGGTCCAAAAAATTCTCTCAAACATATACTCAGGCGAAGTGCTGGGTATTATGATGAGAAATCCACATCCTGAAGTGGCGCGAACGATTGTCATTCCGCGACTGAAGCAAAAATTCGCAGAGTTAACCAGATGCAGACTAAAGTTTGAAAAGATATGCGAGTAGGTTGCAGGCAAAAATTTCTATAAGAGTCTAGATTACCGATGTTTTTATTTTTGCAAAAACGATAAAAAATTCAACTGCCCAGCTCGATGGTAGAAATAAATTGAGTTAAGAAAGCGAGAGGTGTTACAGGAACAAGCCAGGGAGAATTCGGTACTGCAAATCTAAGATCGTGAATCACTGCAGCACAGCCGATACTATGTACTGAACTCTTTTGACAACATTACAACTCAGCAATTAATTCCTTAAAAAAAGGTTTAACTTGGATAGAGGAGAATTCAAGCTACATATCCCCGCTTTCCTCACAACCAGGTTTTGTTTTTAGTCGATTTTTCCGATAAATAACTGCTTAACGATGTCCTCGAGATAATGCTCTATCATACTCAAAAGAAATCACTGCTGGAATTACTAATCTTTAAAATGATGAGATTATCAATCGACAGAAAGCTAAAGAAAGATTCTTCTCTGCTACAATTCATTGAGGGCAGAACAGTCGAGGGTGAAACAGGAATGGAACCTCTAAATGAATTGAAGAGCAATCGTCGAGTATATAAAGATCTAAATGATTAATTTTTGGAACTCATTGAGGAGGATATTGAACCAGCACAAGTCTAAGATATGAATTTTCCTTTCGAAGGGCCGGAAAATCATACTTTTATCGGTACGAAACAATGCTACCTTTTTTTAAGATATTTGGTAACCATTTATCAGCGATTCGCTCGAGCAAAAACTCTCTCAGATGAGCGAGGAATAAAGGGAGAGTAGCCTACCCTATATTCTCAATTCTTGGGAGTCTTAATTCACAAAATAAAGTAGCAAAAAGGATTGGAGTAGTATCTCAGACGCATATTCCAGCAGGATGCGTTCATTTTCTTCACTATAGATAAGCTAATTTTGGGATTGGCTAAACTCATCAACAATATCAGTGTGGATTCGCTTACTTATAAAGTCCTTAAGGAAGGAGTCAAGGACTACGATTTGGAGATTAGGCGATGGGAAGATTATCAGTATCCTTCAGTAACCGAGCAATTGGCTCGACTATATCAATAAAATTAAATGCTCTTCCGCTTTACCTATTCCACGAATAATAACCTTATATATGTATCTGCTTGGTAAAATGGAGCTGACTTTGATGCTGATAAGAAAAAGAAATAAGGTCACGATAACTCGATTGAAAAGAATATACTGCCTTTTCTCAATAGTCCCGTTCCAGCAATCAAGAACAAATCAAATCGTAAAAGCAAACTGTCCTACCAAAACGAATATTTACAGGATGACAATGGAAATTTGGTAATGATCGGAGAATAAAAGATGGTAGGAAAAAGAAGAGGCAATGGGGACATAAAGGAATGGTAGTTATAGGCAAGAAAGCTGAAGAGGCTAAAACTATTATGATCTGTATGGATGTAACTATTATAATATTAAAAACAGCATAATAATACAATGGGGAATCTCTATAATGGACAGAAGAAGTAAATTAAATAATAAATCACATGGTTACCTCATCCAAGAAATCCTAATATGGATTTATTGTAGTAGTCCCAATAAATATAAGATTTTCAATAGTAAACCTTAGATTGTCCTCCAATCTTATCACCCAAGTCTATTCCTTTATCATAGCAATAAGCAATTGCCGAACACACATCAATATAAATATAATAATTGTCGGAGAAATAGATAAAAATACTAAATGAATAGGTAAATTTGCCTTAAAAAATCATAGATACTCTAACTGTTCATTAAAACAACAAATAAAAGCTGTCAACCTCTCAATGTACGGACAGATCTCTAAATAGCAATTACATTTATGATCCAGAAGCCTTTCAAGCAGTAATTCAAAAGCTAATCGCCACTTATTTTCCTTCAGAGGAAGTTAAGAGAATTAAATTACTGGAAAGGAAAAGAACTTGTATTCTTTGGCTAAAATAACGTTAGGATTCCTAAAAGGAAAGATAGCGTGATACTGTTCTTAGAAATGAGGGTTATCAGGTATATACGAGTCATGAAATTGATAAAATATTCTAAAAGTACGAATAACAAAGCACAGTCAGCTTGAGAATAACCGTTTTGCTGTTATACTCTTATTCAAGTTCTAATTTTTTCAAGAATGATGACATTATCAAGCAACTCTATGAAAAATTGGTTTAAAAGGGCAAGATCAGTAAATTGCATATTGTAAAGCCGTACTAATAAAAGAAATATTAAAGATATTCTGAAAATGGAAAGAAATAGTTAAAAATTGTTGAATTTCCTTATCAGGTAGAACTAATTCGCCTTAAAATAGCAGAGATGGAAAATTTACAGAGCCATCTCTCAATTAATATTGCTCCTCTCATTTATTGGGATTAAGAAGCAGGACTCATTTAGCTTCTTAAAAATTAACCCTTCCTTGTATCCACTTCCATTAAAATTAAAGTGACAGTTTCGTGCTTTTTAGTCATTGGAAAGGCAATGCTTTTTAAAATTGAAAGCGACAAAGAGTTTATCAAGCGTATCATATATTCCTATGCTATACTTCATGATCTTTACTTTTCCAGTTCATCCTTTACCATAAATGCAAATAAAAAATAACAATTCATGGAACGTATTGGTATGAAACTTATCGAAGATCCTCTATCTTTTTATTGCGAGCCCACCAATGAAATTCTAATAAACAGACTGATCAAATATTGTGGAGATGAACCCAGCTATTTGAGCAACATTGCGCTGCCAATAACTTTGATTTAAAATAAGATCAAAGAGTAATATCGTGAGAATCGTAAAAGTAAGAGATATATTGATGAATTTATTTGTTACTACGAGACCTTTATGAATGAAGAAGAATTAAGGCTGCTGACTAAAAAGACAGTTTTTTAAAATGTCGGATTTATTAAAGCAAGTCTTAAGCCTAGCATGGACAACTAGTAGAATTTATCAATCAAAACAAACACCTTAATAAAAATTTTCGTCACTCCCAAGCATAAAAATGAATAATTTGACAAAGGTTACAGTTTTACTACTTCTTCTAACGAAGTCAATACCGGCAATAACTATTTCAGTGGTTTCAAACATGTAATTTTTAATATACTCAATTCTTTTATGGTCATGGATCATCACTATGATACGCATAAAGGAAAGCATATCATAGAGCTAGAATATGGATACATTGCATCTCATATCCAATTCAAAATTAGTGAAAATACAATTGCGGAAGACGGAGTCTACCTAAAAACAAAGAAACGATTAGAGTAATAACTGGACGAGAAAACTGTGGTTAAATTTTAGAGTAATGCCAAGATAATTGAGAAGATCTAGGATTATGGAGATTGTGTTTCCTTATTTGGTCACTACAATGATGCAATTCGCTACTATGGATAACTTTTCAGGAGGCACAAAGCTGAAATGGACCGAATAGGATCACTATTCGGTCATTTGCAAATGAAAAAGGCAAAGAATTATGGACTCAGTAATAATTTATAAACATCTTTGTAGACCTATTATCATGCTTTCAATTATTTTCATAAGGGAGCCATATGCCTAGAGATTCAGGACATTTATCTTAAAGTAATGAGAAATCTGTATCAATAAGGGTCATACGATAAGGCCATTCGGTACGGCGGTAATATACTAACAAATGCAAAGGCTCAGAAGAATCTGTCATTCTATTAGTCTTCGTTTCTTCTTCAACTCTATACCTGCTTAGCGTAGAACTATCAGCAACGAATAACTATTAATTTTTAATTCAAGCATCAATAATTATTAATCATGGAATACTACTAAAAAGCTTTATAAATAGTTGACTAAATTGGTGAATATAATGAGTTGGTTCCTCCCTTCTATGTTAGCTTTGGAAGATATCTATTGATGGCCCGAAAACCAGTTTAAAGTTTAATATACATCAACAAGTCCTTACTTTTAAAGAAGACGATGCTAAGATAGATTCATCCTGATCTATGCCCTATTTATGAACTCCTGTCAGTAGCATACATCAATGTACATGACTATCAACAAGCATTGAAAGCTATCAATAACTGCATCAATATTTATTTACTTTACTATTCTGCTGAAAATTATCGATTTACAGTTCCATTGTAACTGCAAGCTAAGATATATGGATTGATGAATAATTTCACCAAATCCCTTTAAATATTTGAGATGGAAATGGATCTTTTAATGCAACTTTGCAAAAAATAAAAGATTACATAGAGTCAGCAAAGAAAGGGGCGATTTAATAGCAACAATATCGGCCTGTTCAATGTATTTGAATAAAAACATTTGAATCCGTATATTGATGGCTATTTCAAGGAAGATAAATCTGAAATCTGTTTGGTCTATGTTTATATTTATATGGCATCAATTGAAAAAGTTAGATATCGTTTCAATGAAGCTTCCTAATACTTAAATCTCGCATATAATCTCAATTGCTAATAGCTTGGATAAAATCATCGTCTTAACGTGCATATTCTAATGAAAATGGCCTAAATCAATACCGCCTGCTGTAATTGGAGTAAGGCCTTGTAAATATTTAAAGATTGTTGGGGTGTCATCGGCAAAGTGAAAAGATAAACAGGATTGGAAGGTGCAGATTATTATCAGTTAATGGGGAAACTTTATGAAAAGAAAGGGGATTATCATAATAGTCTCAGCAATTACAATAAATAAAAATAAATAAAATTTAAGTTTTATGGAAGGTAGCATTTGTAAACTTGCAAAGCTAATGATAATTTGGGCAGAGTCAACATTGGGTTAAAAAAATTATTATAGGCTAAAAATTTCTTTGACGAATCGTAAAAAACCAGAAGATACATGCTGGATAAAGCTGTTGAGGACCCCAAATCAACTGGAATGTTTGGACCTGATCTCTAGGACTTTATCAAAGATATTAAATTAGGCCTTTGCTCTTCCCTATAAAACAGTGGCCTTTTGCTATTCACATCAGATAAATTGGATGAGTCTCTTTTAAAATATCAAAATGCCTTGGCTGAAACAATTAACTTAATCGGATAGTATCATCCCAAGACAGCAAGCATTTATAAACAGTTGGGTAGAGTTTATCACTAGTTGGGAGGATATTTTATCGATCAATCACTGATATCTCTAAACAGGTCTCTTTCAATTTACAAATCTCTAGTAAATTATAATCGTTAATATGAAATAGAGGTATACTGCTTGCTCGCCGTCGTTCAAGAAACAAGGAATTAACCAGCTTTAGCCCTAGAGCAATTGAAATAGTCTATAGTCCTAATGAGAAATATTAAACTGATATGGATTAGATTTGATGAAGCCGTTCATAATTTTAGTCGGTTGGTTGATCTCATAGTTGCCCATGCGAATCTCAGTCATTTGAAAATTGCGTATTATACAATCACTAAACTTTTTGAGGAGTAAAGAGAAAATAAAACAGGATTAGCCGATCACAAATATCGGCCTGAAGTAAAGGAAAAAATACTTGGTATTATCAGTAAAATCTCATAAATACGAGATATTATTAACGAACTTGAAGGAGTGAGCCAGCCGGAGGACAATTAGCACAAACTGCATAGTATGTAAGTGAAGAGTGGAAATTTAAATTTATAGAGTATCAAAGACAACATGTTTTTCCGAAAGCAGCGAAGAGAAAACAATAAATAACGTCCTCTTTAAAGACGAAGCCCCGTTTTATAAAATAATTGATACATACACAAACATGATCTAAAATGGTTGAGGATAATAAATTAATGATCCATTGTAGGCAAATTTATTAGATTGAATAATTTTGGCAAATCTGTTATCAATGAGTGACACATTCACCGAATAAATTTAAGTATATAGATCTAAAGAGAATCAATTATAAATATATTTTAAGGGAGACATTTTTATTTTTATTTTTTGTACAGATCTAATAATTATTATCAATTTTTATATTGTCAATTTTGTAAATAATTAATAATAGCTTCCATCATTAATCGAATAACTATTTGGTCATAGCCAATTACTATTTTAGGTTTTCCTTGATTCTCCAGCGTCTATACTGATTCTACTGATTTTTTTTTTCATCTCTATGCTCCTTTCAGATGGCATTGGTGACAGTACATGAACTTAGATTTTATCGTCATAAGAGGATTGAAGATATGTATCATTTTAGCTCCTCTTGATAATAGCAGGAACTGGCAATGTTTAGATTGGTTCCTTGTCGTCTTTATATGATCTTGAGTTGATACCATTATATAATGATTCAATTTCCTCTGCCTCTGCCTCTGACGCCACCAACTCACCATCAATTAGAATAGCAATATTCGATCTTTCCGATGAAATTCTCTTATTTGTAGACTTCTTTAAAACCTTCTCTCCTTTGCTTGCTGATTTCTTTAGAATTGTCTATGTCCTGTTCATAGATTTATTGAGAGGCATCGATTGCTTCAGTCCAATTGATTTCTTTAAACTTAGGGAATCATTTACTTTAGAAGCTTCACTGAGCAATTGACTTTTCTTAGCTTGAAAAAGTGTTTCGAAGAGAGGACTTTATTCTTGCAATACGGGCACTTAGGGAATGACTCCTTTTGATTATTTGATGTAGTCTTTGAATCGCACCGATTTTTGACTTTTAACAGAATGTTCAACTTCCATCTCTGCTGGACTAATTTCAACCTATTCATCTACCTTTTAGTCCCATTGCTTTTGAGTAGCTTAGATATAATCATTATTTTAATCTGACACCACAAATTTGTCCCTATCAATTTCGATGGAATCTCCTTCAGTTCGTAGGAGCATGTGCAAAAATAGTCTATTGGCCTTAAATTCTTAAATATTTGTCCTGCAAATCACATTTTTGCCTATAAGCATCAGTAATTCGGTGTCTGTTATTCTCAAAATGAGTTAAAGTTCTTTTTGCCCTTTGGTCAAATGAGCGGATCCACTTTAGAACATTCCATCCCGATAGATACAACCATTTGAGCAGTTAAACGTAATTGATTGCTGGCTATAATGGAGATCTTTGACCTAATTCTTACTATTCTTGAGTTTCTCATGACATAAGCCGATTATTACGTTCGTATACTTCGTACGGACATACAAGTGATAGTTTGTATGCTCGATGAGTGAGTATTTGGAGAATACGCTTTGATAATTCCTACTGCCCTCTACTAGAATTATTTTGTTATATTTAATATCAAAAGATGAATTATTGAGCGTTTAAAGCAAAATTTATTTCGTATTTTATTTCAACACTCGCCTGTCAGGGAGAGCACGTTTCAGCAGCTCTCCATTTTGAATAATCCCCTCGAGTTCAGTCACTTTTTATGTGATTAACAATTTTGCTTTGATTGATTGAGAAAGAGTATCCATGACTTTGCAAATGTCTTTGTAGCATCCAATGTCCTCGAGTTTCTGATTTTTTAAAGATTCATTGTTCACCACCTTGAAATAAAGCCAATGAATGTCTTTACAAGTTAATCCTTCGTAGTCATTTCGATAAATCTTTCTTAAATTCTCGTACTCTTCTTCATTTGATGCCAGTTCTCTCAGCCACAGCATGCTCAGCTACACTATCTTTTTCAATTTAAGTTAGGTTATCTATTTGATCAGATCATCCATAAATGCAACATACCTGTCAACTAAAACAGTCACTTTGTCTGACATTTGGAACTTTGTTTCGTTTATAACTCTCCTAAATTGACTGAGTGGCATCATTTGATGTAACAGTCCTTCTTTGTTTAGATGAGGGTCGTGATCTATGCAGAAAATGGCAGATCGATTACATGAAGAGTCGACTCCGATGTACGGCTGCTGACCATCTTGATCATGACAGCAGGAGAGGAGGACAGACATGATGATAACTGGTAAATATGAGCAATAAAGGTAATTTTATAGATTTATCAAATTTATACCGTCATGATTTGATAATTAATTCAGCAATATATGTTTAAAGCATTTGAAGACACTCCAGAATTACATTTGTCATTATTATTACTTCAGCATTCTTTCTGGTTCACGCAAATACTTGCAGCTTAGTTCATCATTAATGTCGTGGAACAACAACAGTGAATCAATTAAAATAGATAGAGATTATTTTTGATCAGAATATTTTCTTGAATTTTCTAAGCTTTTTATTCTTGCGTTTTTTTATAGTAGCTCATGGTTAAAGAAACCTAGAGAGTAATTTGATTGATATTGGCGTTATTAGCAATTTGCTGTCATTTTTTACAAACTGACATGGTTCGTAAAAACGTTGTAGATTTTGTACTAATATTACTGGTGATCTAAATTTTGGCGGATAAACTCACGAGAAATGACATAAACTTGATGAATGGAATACGTTATTTCAAATATCTAAAGCAATATCAAAAATATGATGGAATACTGACAAATAATTATTTCACGTAACGTTTAATAGAGTTTAGTAAGATACTAAACGTTTTTATAGAGTTTCGTAAGATTCTTCAATCCTTTTCAAGATTCACTACGTTTTCAGCCTCAATTCTTCAGTTATTGGCCAATCATAAATAGATTTTTCTTAAATGGAGTTCAAAATCATCAATAAATATAATTAATATAACTTTCCAAATAAATGGGTAAAAAGTTCGTCATGCTGATCTGTCATTCCAAAAAATATCGCTTATTTTCTGGAGACATTAGACTGGTGTTCAATAGACCAATTCGGAAGCTACCAACAATACCGTAATTTTAGGCGAGGCATAAAGCATATTAAGATTATACTGAAGAATCGTGCAGTGTGTGTGAAGAACCAGCAAATTGATTTCCCGTATGTGATTTCAATAATTTTTACTTTCTTTTTAATTAGTATTTAGTTAAATACAAGATAAGGATCTCGATATTTTTTGACTGTTGCGTCATCAGAGAAAAAATAAATTGCGAAATCTTGATGCAGCTGTGACCCGTCCATAATCTCTATGCTAATCCTTTTATATCTAGTAGAAATAAAAGATAGATTGGCATTGCCTTATTGTGGATAAAGATTTTTATCTTTGCTAATTAAATATCTGATAAATTCTTATCTATTATTCGTGTTAATGATTACCTAAATATAATTGAGTCAAATTTAAATTTTGGGAAAATTTAATTTTTATCTGGCAAAATAGAACAGCCTTTGCATTAAGAGTTTTACTTTAAGGATGGATGTCCATCAATTTAAATTTGCTATATTTATCATTATTACTAATGTAAAACCAAGATGAAGAAAGCTATGACCACAGTATGGCTATACTCACAGTTAACAGATACGAGTGTTAGGAAAATGCTGTCTTCATCGATTTTACCAAAGAAGAGATCATTAGCAATTTGGAAAATTATAAAACCCTCAACATCTATCATCGAACTGCACTCTCCAAAAATATTTAATCCATTCGATAGATTTGCAAAGAAAGTCCGTGCTACCCGACCTTTTTGGTTGAGTTAGTACCTCTAATACTATACAGGCTCAAGACTGCGAATAAATTCAAATGGAACTAATCGATTTTTTACAGCAATTTTTTATAAAGCAATCAGTTGGGATAAGTTATGACATTTAGTACATTGAGCCTCTCAAATATTTAATAAAGCACGCTCACCTTGAAGTAAATATTGGGTTTTTAAGATAAAAGAAGAAAGTTGCACACTGCTTGCGCAAATTATTCATAGAATGAGCGCAAAATAAAGAACTGAAACCATAAATTTAGCTCTTTAGCTCTAGAACAACCCGCATGATTAAAGCAAAGTTATAGCACTTCAGCTTATGGCCAAATTAGCACCTGATCTGTCCCCATCAGAGGTGGAGAGCTATTTTACCAATCATTATACCACAATGTACAACTCACAAAGCATACGAATCAAAAAAGAAGTGCTTCATAATCTCTCTGCTTTGGCCACTGGTGTAAGTCCAGAGTTTTTCGACAAATAAATCATTTAAAAATTTTATATGATTAAATGCAGATAGCATATGTTTACAATCCGAAAGGCCTGTGTATAAATTTTACCAGCTCTTATGACTCTGAGTAAATCTAAAAAAGATATTTTGTCAACAGTTTTATTTAATTTTACCATTGACGATCATAAATGTGTTAGGACAGGAGCTTTCAAGATACTACCCTAATTTTTAGCAAACTTCCCGCCTTCGAATTCAATAGGTAAACTACTAAGTTTATATATTAGCCTGATTGATAATGACATTAATCATTTTGTAAATCGCGAAAATTAAATCATTTCGAAGGTGGGATTCTATTTTCCAGGAATAGTTCGAGCATTTGGAGTCGCTAAATGGAATTCCTTTAAAGGTCTTTTCCAACGACTTTTGCATTTCAAGAGTGACGTATTTGTAAGATAAGTTAGGAAGTGAAATTGCCTATTGCTGCTAGTCTCCATGAAATTTGTAAAATAATCGGTCCATCAATTGCCAAAGAGATCATGCTTGAAGCTATCCTCAGTCTATTAAAATAACCTTCATAAATGCTGAAATAAATTGCAGTTTCGCATCTATCGGATTTTGTGTAAATTTTTCCCAATCAAACAAGATAAAACCTGATTGACATATTTCTGGTCTTTTAAAACGATCCCAAGTAATGGAGGACTCGTTATAAAATAGCTCTACAGCTCAGTCATTTGGCCAAAATATATCAAACTGAAGCGGTTGTGAAATATATCTTTCCTATTGCCCTTAAACTGTGTAATGATATTGCTGCTGAAGTTCGCTTGGAAGCGGCCAGTCACATGTACGATGTGATCAGTAAATTTAATTAACATGAATAGTACCAATCAATGGCACTGCTCACTATTCGAGAATTAGGGAGTAGCAATAGATATATTCAAAGACAAATGTTTGCCTTTATGACACGTACTCTGTATAAACTAAAACTATTTGGCTAATTATTGATGGAGATGGTCCTTAGACTAGCAAGTGACAAGGTCAATTTAGTTCGGCTGACTTTAGTGTTATCCATCGAGTAAATTATTAAAACTGATCCTTAACATCATCAACTGTTCCAAAAAGCGATCGATATTTTAAAGAAGGATGAGGATGAAGATATAACTGACCATTTCCTCTGAATCAATATTTTTTATGCTATTTTTTAATAATTTGATTATTGAAGAAGGATGACTGACTGAGCTATTTAAACTTTGTTGGCACATCAATTATATAAAACCATATTTTGATCAATATTATGTTTTTTACTGTATTTATTCAGAAGGAGGAAAATTAGATAATGACAAATTAGGTGACAATTTTTATTAAGAATAGCCTCATTAAGTTTAAGGATGCATAGTCATATATTGATTTAATTTATATCCCTCTTTTTAATTGATCTTCCCAATAAAAGCTTCTGACTCCATTCTTGTGGTGTTTTCCTTTTTATCAGATGGATAAATCTTCCAACCAACATTATAAAACAAATAAAAAAAACCAAATTATTTTTTTGCTAAAGATTCAAAGTAAATGCGGTATTAATCTCTTGGTTCAGTAACTAAAATATATATAATTATTAAGTTGAGAAAGAAAATATCTATGAATACTTCTTCCATCACACAAAAGAAACAATCCATCTGTGAAACTTTCGTCTCTGATCTCGATTGCACCGCCATTAGTGGAAAATCAATAATTCGACTTGGCACTTTAAAAAAACTTTCAAAGAAATCAATATTCTTTTCGGAACATATCTTCAACTATGAAGGCTAAACAATGAATAAATACCAGAGCACTAAAATACTAATGACCGAAGACTAAATTGCTGAATCAAAAAACACAACCAATAAAATTAGATCACTGAGAAACATCGATCAGACTTCACAAAATCCCTTTCTTCAAGCCCGCATGAAATGCTCCAACAAAAAAATAACTGAAAAAGCAGGATAAAAATCCTTACTAGATTCCAACACTAGTGTGGACTGTTATTTGGAGGGGTCCAATAGAATAACCTTTAAGAGTTTTAGAGCAAATAATGAAAGTTCAGGCAATATGTTCTGAATTTATTCATGATTCTTTTTAGTTTTTATTCTTCCCTAATCATTATTTCATTTTTGATTTATCTTTCTTAGTCTTTTTCACAATTTCAAAAATTACATTAAATCTGCAGCTTATTCATCTAATTGGTGAAAATTATTACAGAATTTGTTGTACAGAATATTATTTATTTTTTAATTTCATTAACTGATTATGATCATTTTACTATTAGTAATTTTAGTCGGAAATACTGAAAGCCAAACTGAATGATTTTCCAATTCATAAATACATGAATCACAGCCTAAATAACAATTAAATCATCCAGATCAAATAGTCCTTAGACTCTTACTTACTAGTTAGTAGATGGATTAATCGGCCTTAATAAATCTGACATCACTGAACAATCACAATCAAAATATCAAAAAATATTTGAAAAAACAAGAATATTATGGATTTTGATTAGTTCTTCAAGATGTCAAGGGGACTACTTCAGGATAGAATCAATTATGATCCGATTATGATAATCGTTATTCGTTCGGTGCAAACCAGTCGTGTCTTTTTGCCCCCATGTTATCAATAGACAGCATTGAGAGCAATCTATATCCATATAAGATAATATTTCAATTTACTTCTCAATCAATGAAATCCTTTTGCTTATAATTCTTGTAATCTTATCTCACAAATAGACAAAAGAATTTTCTTTAATCAAAGAATATCTATAAAATCTTTGATTAATTCCAAATAATATTAATTTCATGAGTAAGATAAACTCTGATTTCCTCAAGACAACAATAACTGATTTGCTAAATAACAGGAAACCCCGGTAATTTATTGAGACTGTTGAATTACAGATAGGGTTGCAAGATTATGATCCTCGAATCGATAAAAGATTTAAAGGATCAATTCGCCTTCCAAACAATGTATATGATACTCTCAATGTTTTTAATTCTTTATTTAGGTATGTGTTCTTGCTAATTTTGCTCACATCGAAGAAGCGAAGGCCAATGGCATTCCTTTCATAGATATTGATGCCCTTAAGGCTTTTAATAGGGATAAAGCCAAAATTAAAAAGTGGGCTAAAAAGTATGATGCGCTTTTGGTTAGCAGTTTCATTGCAAGACAGCTAAACTATATCTTATGCGGATGTTTTGGTGATTTGATCAGACTGAACATATTTCCCATAACTCTAGGGGAGGAGGAGAAAATCACTACTAAGATTGAAGAGCTGAAACACACAGTTAAATTCCAAACCAGGAGAGCTCTGCATCGGAACAGCCATCGGTAATGTTGAGAGTGGAGAAGATGCATTGAGATAAAATTTGATAAAATCCATTAACTTCCTGGTCTCCCTTTTGAAAAAAGGCTGGCAGAATATCGGATCGCTCCACATAAAAACAACTATGAGTAAATCCTACAGAATATTTGGCTGATCATTCATCTATTTAAGCATTATTAATTGTTATTAAGAAAATACTAAAGCACAAAAATAACTGAATTTAAATTTTCATATGAGCATTATGCCCTTTACTATTTTATTAAATTAAAATAGAACTACTTAAGATACAGAGTATTTTGAATCTTTTGTTGTGATAAACTAACTAACTCTATAATTATGGAAGCATCATAAAAGAATATTGGTATAATAGGGACGATAAATCAAAGTTGAAGAGTAATCATCTATTGAGAAGTGACTCAAATACTTCGGCAGGCAATTTGACTAACTGACTCTTGATTTTCTTGCTCCACTTTTTCATGTTTTTGGTATTTTTGATGACTTCGAACTTGCCTGACTTGATCTCATTAAACTATCTTTGCTTCTTTTTTTGTTTACGCAATTCTCGGATCTCCTTTCTTTTAATGATTTTTTTAGCTTTGAACTATTTTATCTACGAACGAAGAGCTTTCAATTCTCCAGCTTTTTGTTTTTTTTAATCCCAAGTCAATGCTGCTCCCCGACTCACGAAAGCTTTAGTGGGTTTGCGATTCACTCCTACTTTCCAGGTTCTTTTGCTCTTGTTCATGCCTACAGTAAACTTATTGTCCTTGGATTTGATGTCTTCAGGCTCTGGAAACTTTTAGTACTCCATCAACTATGAATATTATTTAACAAATATTAAATTTATATTAATTTATAAATTATGGTCAGTCTAAAGAGTCAGAAACGAATTGCCTCTGAGGTTTTGAAGTGTGGAAAAAAACGAATTTGGATGGATCCTAATGAGGTTGAACAAATTGGACAAGCTAACTCACGAGTATTCGTTCGTAAACTCATTAAAGACGGACTTATCATGAAGCGAAAACAAATAGTTCACTCTCGTTCTCGTGCTAGACTACACCTTGAAGCCAAGAGAAAAGGCAACCACACTGGCGCAGGTAAGAGAAGAGGTACCCGTTAGGCGAGAATGCCCACTAAAATTTTATGGGTGCGAAGACAGAGAGTACTGCGAAGATTGTTGAGAAAGTATCGAGAGGCAAAAAAGATTGACCGCACTTTGTACCACAAATTCTATCTCGCTTCAAAGGGCAACCAGTTCAAGAACAGAACTGTCTTGATTGAGGCCATTTTCAAGGAAAAAGCCAAAAAGATTGATACAGAAAAGCTTTAAGCCCAGCAGGACGCAAGGCGCCAAAAGAATTTGGACATCAGAAAAAAAAGAACTGATAAGGTCCAAAGGATTTGATTTGGATATGTTTAGGCAATTCATAGATATTTGCTCATTGGATTTCGGGTTGGCCAATCATATGTTTAAACACCCGATAACTCTTAGAGTATGATAATTGGCAAGAATCCTTTGAAACGCTCAAAAATTACTGTTGCTCTTTAAAGTCATTTTCATGCAATTATCGATGAATGAACCATCATCGCAGCAGCTAATCTCAATTGAAAGAACAAATATTGTGAGATCGCTTTATTCTGTATTTTAATGAATGTTTTAACTTTATTTCAAATGAGTTTTATAGAATAGCTCTTGATTAAATATTCATAGATCATGTATTTCTGCCAATTTTATCATTCTTTCCAAATAAAGTGTTGCTTCTCTTCATGGTACCAGACTTCAAAAACCAAATGATTTCCTGTATTTAAAAAAATATATATTGTCTATCGATAAATCTATGAACAGGACCGAGATAATTTTAAAGAAATCAGCTAGCAAAGGAGAGAAGGTTTAAAAGCATTCTAAAAATGAGAGAATTTAATGGGAAAGCTCGAATAATGTTATCCTAATGAATAATAAGCTGATGGCATCAAAGGTCGAGGAAACCCATTCAACGCTGCATAGCAAAAGGACAGCATTATCACTCCCAAGGGACCTTTCGAAAGATTGTCAAATCTTACCATCATTAAGAGGAGCAGGAATGACACCTATTCTTCAGTCCTGTTTCTATGACAGATACGAAATTCATGTACTATGGGCAATGTCATCTTAAATGATCATGAAGAAAAAAAGATCGCCATAAT
>Ga0302186_10000219_pt1 | contig 53288 bp, 53 predicted proteins | sample II_Bog_E1_2_FD_198782 | JGI IMG/M metagenome (GOLD analysis project Ga0302186, IMG submission 198782) | Peat permafrost microbial communities from Stordalen Mire near Abisko, Sweden - II_Bog_E1_1 | ecosystem: Environmental > Terrestrial > Soil > Wetlands > Peat | place: Sweden: Abisko...
AACTGCAATCGTTTTAGCCGTTGATAACACTAACGCAACTTTTAAATTACAAAATGATCAAACAATATCATTAGACTTAGCAAAATTGGCTAATCAGCATTGGGATCATGCTTATGCCGCAACTACCTTTGTGGCGCAAGGAGCTGATCAACAGGCTATTGCTTTAGCTAAGGGTGCATATTATCAAGAACTAACTACTAAAAAAATTAAAATTAACGATGTATTAATGGCTAAAGTAGCATCTGAAAGTAATAAAGTTATTTCTACATGGGTGCATGTAGTAGAGATCAATAAAGATTATATTGCAAAAGCCCAAGATCGCGATGGCAACATCTTAACCATTGATTTAAAACAATCACCAATAGATCTTTATATTAAAAACCAAGCAATTTGGCAATGTTGTTTCGATCCGGAAACTAGAAAAAAATCGGAGATCCCTAAACTAACGTCAGTTAGTGAATTTTTAGTAAGTGTCACTCGTGGCGATAAAGTAATTGTGTTAGTAGATCATATTGAAAGTTACGAACATGCGTTAAAGCAACGAATAACCGGTGCTCGTAGTGCTATGGAATATTTAGATCCTAATAAGAAAGAAGTAAGAGCTAAAGTAGATCAGATGACTGCAAATATTACCGGACAGGCAATAGAAGATACTAAAGAAGAACATATAACGGATCACAAACCTGATGTTGTAAAAAATTCTTTATACAAAAATCATAAAGTAACTATTGAGCAAGTGATTGATAAACTACATAGTAATATCTTACAGCACGCGACCAATTGGTTAGGCCAACCACAAAAAGTGATGAGTAATGAAGCAAGATGGGGTAAAAAAGGCTCCTTAGTAGTTAAATTATCAGGAGAGAAAGCGGGGTATTGGCATGATTTTGAAAGCGGTAAAGGTGGTAAAAATTTATTATCGCTTTATACGGAACGCTTTAATCGCGATTTTAAAACTGCAATAAATGAATTATCTAATGCATTATATATTGATCCTAATAATAAATTATTTGCTAAAACAGCTACTATCTCTGCTAAGCAATCATCAACAAAAGTTACCACATTAGATTTTAAAAAGATTAAATATATTAACAAAGTTTATGATAGTGGGGTTGCTATTTTCGGAACTTTGGCTGAAAAATATTTAAGAGAATTTAGGTGTATTACTGGTAATATTCCGAATGACTTTAGATTTTGTGCTAAGTTAAAGCATCCGGATTTAAATAGATTTGTGCCGGCACTCCTAGCGCCAATTAAAAATAAAGAAGATCAGATCCAAGGAATAGTGCGAATTTTTTTAAATAAAGATGGCGGTAAGTTAAACTCTACCTATATAGACAATAATGGTAATACACAATCAGCCACAGTTAAGGCTAATTTAGGTAGTGTAGTTAACGCAGCAGTTGTAATTAACCAAGGTAATAACAATAACACAATATATATTGCTGAAGGAATTGAAACCGCATTGAGTATTGCTCAAGCCAAGCCAGCTGAAAAAGTTGTTGCTGCTCTGTCTGTTTCTAACCTTAAAAACGTACCATTACTAACTGAGACTCAAAAAGTAGTTTTATGTGCTGATTATGATGGTGCTAATGCTATTTCTACTAAAGCGTTATTGGCAGCAGCTAACTTTTATAAAGAACGTGGTTTACAAGTTGCTATTGCTTATCCTGAAAATATTCCTGGAATGAGCAAGGTTGATTTTAATGATGTGTTAAAGCATTTAGGAACTCTTTCAATAACAAGATCATTACAAAATGCAAATGTGGTACCACAAAAATTACCAGAAGTTACTAAAGCTATGGAATTAAATAATTTATCAACAACTAAAATGCCAGGTGTAAACAAGGAGCTAACCAGATGAAGAGTATAAGTATTAGGTTTAATAATGATTTAGCTAATTGGATCACTGATTGCGCTAAAAAGGCGCAGATCAGTATCTCAGAATTTATTCGGAATTTATTGTATGAAAAAATGCAACAAGGTTCCATTACTCTTAGTCATATAAAAAATACTAAGATCGGGGTTATTAATAAGAATTCTAAAAGTAAGATGGGATATATTATTTTTACAGCTAAGTTATTAGAAAAATTTGTGTTAACCATCCAAGAACAAGGAGAAACTTTACGTAATATTGCCTTTGAAGAAACAGAAAATTTGTTGAATCAATTAAACTTTAATGACAAAGGACAGCGTTTTTGTATTAGGTTAGAAGATCCATTATTCAAATGGCTAAGTAATGAAGCTGCCAGACTACAATTAAAAATTATAACTTTAATGAGGGAAGTCGTTGAACATGCCTCTATGCAAAGTAATTCTATAGTAGATGTAGAGTTATCTGATCCGAATTTACAGAAGATGGCTATGGAACATCAAATTAATGCTTGTAAGTTACTTGAAAAGTTAGTTCATAAAACAATTGACGATGCTCCAATTGTCATTGAAGAGATCCGTTTTAAAACAGAGAATGTACTTTTAAAGCTATTTCCAGAACAACATAAATTTTTATAGACTACATGACTTAAACAACACTAAAGTCTTTATTGGAACAATTAATTAAGATCTGGTACTGTTTCCCTGCATAATGCAAAATACTTACTAACTTGGAAACATATAAGGAACTTTATTGTTATGAGCAAAAGCCGAAAATATGTAAATAGTATGCTGTCTAGCATCCAATTTTTAAAAGCTAAATATGAAAATATTAAAAACGATATTGTTAGTCTAACTAGTTTAGCGGAGTACGAACAGACTATAAAACATTATGATACTTTGAAGTTAAAATTGTCAGCAGAACTACTTTCTCTGCCAGTTGGTTATCGATATACAGGAAAATTCTATATCAAAAAACCATATGTGCTTCCGGTTGCGGAACATTATGGCACTATTTTTATTAGAGAAGATTTAGTTTCTTGGCTGATTGAAAGTGGTGTTGAACCCAATGATTATTCCTACCATCGAACTCTTTTTAAAGTACCGAAAGAAGGTTCTGAATTTGAGCTAAAAAGGGAAGATGCTGAGCCTGTTTATAATTAAGCTTCAAATACCTCGCAATAAAATTTATAAACTGCCAAATAAAAAACCATTATAGTTATAAATGTAGTTAAGTAGATTTTGCACTATAAAGCTCTATTTTTTTGTATGCTAAAATATGCCATTTGTATGTTGATGTATGCTAATTGTATGCCCATTTTATGTCATTTGTATGCTAATGTATGCCAACAACATTTTTCTGTTCTAGGAAAATTTCTTATAAATCAACAAGTTATAACCAATAAGCAATTTGGCATAAAATGGGCATACAATTAGCATACTTTTGCATACAAATTTTATTGCAGCCATTTAAAATTTTTTCTTATCTATTTTTTTAAATTTATTCTGATTTTTACAGCCTTTTTGAAGAAAGCGCTATGGTGCGTTAGGTGTAAAAAGCTTTTGGGTTTGGGTTCACTAGTTTTATTTTGTTTGTTTTGGTTTAACTTTTTAAGTTTAGAGAGATTTTTACAGTAATAAAAAGGGTGAGCTTAGCGGCGAGGTAACTCCTAAAAGCGTAAAATTTATTGATTGTTAATTATTATAATGTATTGTTTAGTGAAAAAGGTTGGCTTTTACCCCAACCTTTTTGTTACTTACATTAAGTAATAGGTATACTAAAACCCTAAAATATGGCTGGATATTTGGTCAAGTACTTTAGCGGCGAATTTGTAAAGATCAGCTTGAACACTTCCAAATATTGCATTAGAAGTGTTGTTGTAAGAATCAGCTGGAATCCATGGTTCACTTATTAAATCATTAGTTTTTAGGTGTTCCCATATTTTAGTTCTGATGAAATCTAAAAATTTTTGATCCCAAATTGATCTAAGATCTGCTTTTGCTTGTGGAACATCATGAATATTATTTTTTCCTTTAAAAGCCTCTTTATATTGGTTTTCCAAAAACATAGAGCATTCATCAGCTAAAGTTGGTTTGCCGTCTTTATTCCATCCTACTTGACCGTTAATTTTAAGTAATTCTTTAGCAAACACTACAGCTGTTTCTACTTCTTGTTCCCATCTGTAATGTTTGTCTTCAAAATAATCTAGTTCATCAACACTATATTCTAATAATGCTAATAATGATTCAGAGATAGATTCGTGTGTAAATTTATATTTAATATACATTTTTATATAGTTCTTCTTCAACCTCATTAAACATGTCAAAGTCACTTTCTGTAAAATTGGTAAAAAAATGTACGCCATTATCAAAATCTATGTCAAATTCGGAGATCTTCTTCCTTATTAGGCAATCAAATTTTGAATGAAATTCTTGTGCAAATAGAGTTTGGTAGTTTTTTAACTCTTTCAATGAGATTACAAACTTTTGGTTACGTTTTTTCCATTTACGACTCCATTTAGCTAATTTTTGATCAATTTCAATTTCATAATCTTGAAAAGCTTGAAAACGCTCTCCTATAGTAGCTAATTTTTGATCGCTATGCACATCAACTTTACAACCTTGAAAACACTCTTCTAGAGGGACACCATTTAAATAAAATTTAATTTTTGATTGTTCACTAAGACTAAATTTTTCATTTATTTGATCTTGGAAGGTAACATTAATTATATTGATTGAATTATTTGATATAATATCTGTAGACATAACTTAAACTCCATGTAGTTTGGTTGTGTTTAGGGATGTTAGATATGATAGTATCTTTACATCCCGTCCATGTTTCTAACGAAACATTAATAATATTATAGCAAAAACAAAAATTTTTACAAATGATTTTTTGCGTTTTTCCCTATTTTTTTAGGGTTTTTTTATGTTTTATAGTAATAATTTTTTACATTAAAACACAACAATAATTGTTTCAATAAACAAAAGTTTAACCATTAAGGTACTATAGTTTATTGATAGTTATTGAGTTGTTATAGTAAAAAAATATTGGTAAAATTATTATAAAAACAGCTTAATATTTAAGGTTGTAATAAAATTCAGTAAAATACCATGATTAATTTACATTATTTAGAAACCCAAGGGATATATTGTCATTACACAAACAGACTGTTAGCTAAACTTTTATTTTTAAATAAAAGAGCATCAGTTAAAATTAATATTCCGGAAATAGAAAAAGCTATTTATTGTGCTAAAAAATACCACGCTAATCAAAAAAGGCACTCCGGCGAACCATATTATTCTCACCCAATTGAGATTGCTAGTATTACTGCTGAATATATTTTTGATACTGAGACTATAGTAGCTGCTTTACTTCATGATGTTCTTGAAGATACTGATTCACATTTTTCTCAAATAGAACTGATTTTTGGTACAAAAGTAGCAGAAATAGTAAACGCTCTCACTAAAATAAGTGAGAACTTTTTATTATCTAAAGAAGAGACTTTTAATAAGATTAATATTTTTCAAGATGTACAAAAAAAAGCTATCACTATCAAAGTTATTGATCGATTACATAATATCAGAACCATCGGCTATGTTACTCCAGTTGAAAAACAAAAAAGAATCGCTAAAGAAACCATGCAATTTTATATTCCATTAGCTAAATACGCTAATCTTCATTTAATAGCCCAAGAATTACAAGATGCCGTTATTAAAATATTAAACCTCTAGTTCTTCTATTTCTTCTATGGACAATTTAGTAATTTTTGCCACTAATTCAAGATTCATATTAGATTGAACTAATTGTTTAGCAATATTAAGTAATAATTCTTTAGTTTTATTAGCCATAAAATTGTTAACTTTTTTAAACTTTTCCAATTCATAATCAGGGAGTTCGTTTTTTTTAGGTCTTATTTCTTTAAGCTTGATTGGAACAATTATAGAATAAACTAGCTTACCAAATTCATTCAAATAAATATGTATTTTGCCATAATGAGCAACAATGATTCTATAAATATTAGCAAAATTAATTTCATTTATAGTATTAAATGAATAGTTAACTAAGCGATCTATGTCTGTTTGTTTGATATAAGTAGAGTCAAATATAATAGATATATTAATAGCGCTTCTTCGTATTTTTAACGGATCATTTGATTCTACATTGTATTCAATTCTAGCGTCTTCGATAGTTATCAAAATATTAGCATTATCACTGTTTTTTAAACCATGGTCTATGCAGGTTATAATTGTTGTTTTGAACAAATCTTGATCGATTTCTATTTCCTTATTATTTGTTTTGCAATTAATTAATATTTGAAAGTCTTTATTTATATTCATTTTTGTATAATCTTCAACAACATCATAAATAAATTGTTCAATTTGCGTTATAATTGGTTCTATTTTAACTTGATTTTTTATAGTCCAAATTACGTCATTTAAATATTTGGCTCCAATTTTTAGTTTGTTAACTATGCCAAGTATCGTGGTTTTTTGTTGATGCATTAACCCATTTTCAAGAGCTATAATTTGTTCATAAGTAGATCTAAATACGTTAATACATTGTTGATCTAGTCTATTAATAAATTCTTCTCTATGCTGTGATAATTTAATTAAATCTAATTGCATAAGATTGCTTTGTTGTTCTAAATAATCGCTGACGTTTTCTGAAGATTCTTCTTTTTGTTGTCTAGGCTTAATAAACGCTATAAGAATACAGCTAATTAACAGCAACGCATACACTATCTGTAATTGTAAAGAATTAACATTATTAGCTATAAAATCAAACCCCATATGTAATTTATAAAATTGTACGCTTAATGTTACGCCACATATAATCATAAACATTGCGACCATCCATCTGGATAACACACTAATTACCATCAAAGTAGCCATGAAAATAGCAAATTGAATTTGATGTAAATTACTAACAATTGCAATAAAACTATTGACAAAAATCAAAAACATTATGGCTGCATTCCATAATATCGCCATAACTTTTTTATTTTTAAACCTTGCAGACCAAGCAGGATAAGTTGTAAATATGGTAGCTATAGTTAGAGCAGTACAGTATATAAATTGTAACAATTCAGGATGTTCTTTATAAATATCATTGTTTAACGAATAAGCTTGAGAAAATGCCCCAACAAAACAAAATAAACCAAAACACACATAAATTTTTTCGTCTTTGGGGCTGTTATCTTTAAAAAATTTTATTAAATTAAACTTCTTAATTGCTTCAATAAAATATTTATATTTTCTTTTACGTTCAAATTTTATAACTTCTAATGGGGTTGTTTCTTTTATTCCAAGCCATCCACCTGCTTGCTTAAGTAAATAATGACTACCAATAAAAACTAATAAATTAGCTATCATACCTGGCATTAATCCATCTATATCGGAAAATATTTTAAAAGCAATAACGACAGTAAAGCCGGCACCCATACCCAATAAGACCGCCTTACTGGTACTACGAAACCCGAAAATAGCTAATATTAACGGAACCGATACAATCGGCATATAGAATCCATATGTAGCTAATACTAAATCTAGTAAATTCTTAAAAAACAAACTAATTAACAACGCAATAATTCCGATAAATAAAGCACATACCCTTACTACTAATAATTCTTTTGGTTCAGTTAATTTGAAGTTGAGAGATTTACAAACGTCGTGAGCAAGGAGTATAGCAGAAGAATTAATATACGAATCAGCGGTAGACATTATCATGGATATTATCCCTATGATAAAAACACCCTTAAACCCACTGCAAATATACGTATCTAAAACATATCCTAAAACATTAGTTGCATTTAGTTCTACCGTGCTACTAATTTTTAATAAAATCCCGATAAAAGTATTTAATATTGGATCGCAAAAAAAAATAATAATCCCAGCAATGATAAACGACCTTGAAACTTGTCTAGTATTTTTTGCCATTGAAATCCTTTGAAAAATAGCGGGATCAAGAGCTGGGATCATAAAAAATAAAAATAAAAACAAGGTGTTTATAAAATCAGGATTATGATAATCAAAAACTTTAGCACAATTAAATAATGGATCTTGTGTCAAACTATGGAAGGATGCTTCAGTACCGCTCAATGAATTCCAAATAACAAAAGCTACAATAGGCAACACTATACCAAAAGTGGAAAATTGTATAACATCGGTAAAAGTTACTGATTTAATTCCACCAAAGCTGGAATAAATTATTACTATAATACTACTTATTATGGACGCATATATACCTGAAATACCAAAACTATAACTTAATAATGCCGCAAGAAGAGTAAATTGCATAGCAACATTGCCAATAGCAGGAATAATTCCAGAAACGGCAGTTATAAATCTAACGTGATTACCGTATAGTTGACCCATTGCTTCAGCTACCGATAAAGTTCCTAAAAATTCTAACAACCTCGGAGCATAAAAATATGCAATAATAAAAAATGATATTACATCACCAAACCCAGGAATAACAAAATATAGCCCTCTATTATAAGTTTCAGAAGCGGTAATGCTAAAACTGCTACCGGCAATCCAAGTAGCTACAATTGTTGCCGCTATTGTTGCGGTACTAAAATTTCTGTCGCCAATAGCATAATATTTTAATGTGCTTATTCCTCTTCCATGATATATTCCAATTATTAAGTTTAACACTAAAAAACATGCAACAATTATTATATCAATATTCATAATATATACTTATTTATGGGTCTATAAAGATTATATTGAAACATTCAAAAACCATCAAATTAAAGTCTTTATTTTTCCTGATTTTTAATCAAAATTATTGTGTCAAACCTTACAGTTATTAGAACATAATTATTTAATATTATGCAATATATGTTTTTCATTAATTTTTTCTAAATATTTCATATGCACCAACATAAAACCTTAATTAAAAACACAGATATAACAGGAACTCATCAAAGTTTAAGTTTATTGTTTTTTTACATCAATAGTTATTGTATGTTGTATAAATTTTTACTAATATACACTTGCTTTATTTGCGTTAAAACCAGTCTTAGCAAAAAACAAAAGTTGTACTATTCTAAAATTAAAAACTAAGATAAACTTCATTTTTTATCATAAGGAACAATTATATGGCCGTCAAGAAACCAACCAAAAAAACTGCTGTTAAGAAAAAAGGTACGGCTGCAAAAAGCAGTAAAGCACAGACTACCGCAGCTAAAAAAACAGCAAAAAAAGCTACTAATAAAAGAAAAACTACCATAACTAAAAAGAAATCAGTAAATTCTAAAAAATCCAAAACCACCCTAAAACAAAAAATTTTAAATCTTGTTAGTCATTAAGTTTTTACTACATTGCCGTTATTAAATAATAACGGCAATTATTAAATAAGTACTTTATAGGGTCAGGATGTAACAACGTCCGTCATGACAGTAGATCCAACATGGCCGCATTAGATTGATAACTTTAGGGTAACCATAAATAAACCAGATACAAGATGCGTTTACCCTGAACGGTTTAATGGCTGAATAGTTATTAGTTAACAAAACAATATCTAGGTTAACTTAAGTAAGTTTGTATTGCTGCCACGCCCAACTGTAAAAGTTTAAACCTATTCTGGCACTTGTTCAGCATTAAATGATTCTTCCTTAGCTGTTAAAATATGATCACAATCAGATAACAATGCTTTTGCAAAATTTCTTAATTCTAAACATAAAGATTTAGAATCATGATTAATTTTCCATGACATTATAAGATTAGCTAACAATAATATTTCTTTTAACGGTTGCTTAAAGTTAAAATACAAGTTTTGTAATTGAGCGGATAAAACTTTATATAGATGCTTTTTTAGATTTAATTAATGATAGTAAAGAATTAACTGGAATTTTATGGATTATTTAAAATGATGGGATATTTTAGACATTTTACATCAATCTTGGTTTTTTAGTATCTAACTCTTCATTTTTAGTATTATCAGCAGCAAACATTTCTAATATGTTTTTGGCTAGGTTATAATTTCCTAAACAATATAACATTAATGGGCCTGGTGTTATTTTTCCAAGGAATCTTATTTTTTCTGCTAAACTTATCACAAGTTCATTGTTACCAGACGATAGTGCGTAAGCTATTACATTTTCAGATTTAGTTAAACATTGTTTTTTGTATTCATCGTTTAAATAAACATTTTTAATAATTTTTTCTGCCCCACATAAACAACAAAATTCTAAATAGAAAATATCAAATTCTTCTGTATTATAATAACTTTTAAAACAATCTATATCATCAGCTATAATAGATAAAACCAAAGGATTGTTTAATTTAGATGCTAACGTGCTGGTGACAAGCCTTTTTCCAGTACAATCTAACATGGAAGATATATTTAAATCCCACCATTTACTACATAATCTACCAAAACCTTCGTTAAAAGCATTTTCATCTATACCCAAAGTTTTAAGAAGATCTTTGTCTACTTGTGGTCTAGGTACAACTTTACCTAATCTTCTTTTTTTTTCTAGTTCTCTTTTGAAAACAATAAAATCACTTTTCGGCATAGCACACCTTCTCATAGAGAATTGAATTAAGTTTATTGTAACATATCTATCCTATACATAATATTAACATATTATTAAAAAAAATAAATTAAATTTTTATAAATTTCTGCTAATATAATTATCGTTAAGTACATACACGTTTAATGTTGAGGAAATCTTATGGGCAAGGATGATGGTAATAGCGATTCTGATAGTAACAACAGTAATAATAGTTCTAGCAATCAACCTTCCGAAGAAGAATTAAAACAAGAAGCTTATGATCAAGCATTTAAAGCTGTCGGCACAAAAGTTGCTTTTTTATATAAATCAGAAGATTGGGAAAATAAAATTAATGAGAAATTGACATCAACATTAAAATTACAAGATGAATATAAAAAATTTTTTATTGCTTCGTTAAAAATATTTATAGTCAATAAAGAATATCAAATTGATGGTAAAACAACCAAATTTATAGAAGATAATATAGTTGAAGTAAGAGCAAGAGATAAAAACCTCTTAATTTCTGAGGATATAAAAAAAATAGTTGAAAATTGTTTGGCAAAAACTTTAAACATAAACAATTCTCAAGAAGTTGAGCAAATAATAGACACTATATTTAATGAAACAACAGAAGAATTATTTGAATATAATAAGAATCAAGCATATGTATTAGCGTGTCCTGAATATTTTAATAGAGATTATGAATCTTTAGGCAAGGAAGGAATGGTTTATCAGCCACCACAAGAAAAACATAAGTGGATATATAACGCAAATTGGTTATTAGGACATTTTGATAAAGGAACGGATACTTTTATAGTAAAATCAGCAATAACCGAAGAAAATAAATTAAGAAAAGAAAATCCAGAATCAACAGGAAAACCTGGTTCTGGGTTCTTAAGAGAAATTGCTATTTGTGCTAAATTTGGATATACACTTCAACGTGATGTTCAAAGCAATATTATATTAAAACACGATAATCCATCTGTTTTAAAAGGAAAGACACTGGAAGAAATAACATCTATTTCTATAGATGATATGACTATACACTATAATAAAATTATGCAAGAATATAAAACTTTAGTTTTACAATCAAAATCAAGCCAACCCTCATCTTCAAGCTCCTTGGGTAAACGGTTAACGACCTGTGACGCAGCATGGCCTTTTTCAACTTCAAGTTCTTCTGGTGGCGAACCCAAAACCGATAGTCAAACAACTAAGAAACCTAAGACTATACAAGACGATGATGAAGAAGAAAGGCCAAGAAATCCTAGCCCTTATTGAGTTCTTATATGTACATTCTTGAGAGTCGAGGATAAAAGTTGAAAGCCAGCATATTGAGCTATTTAAATAATCCAACGAAAGAACTCGCCCGTATATGACCTATGATCCTATATTGGGCATTATATTTTTTGTATTACACTTGTCCGCTTAATTTGGAACTAGTTAGGAGATGATTCTGAAAAAACTTTTGATACAAGATCTATACCGCTAGAATTTCCTGCCGAATAAAGTGCTAACGGCCCTAAATCTTTTTTCCCAAGCTCTTTTTGCTATAGTTGCTAACTGTTTAACAAGATTATTGTTACCAGATGATATAGCAAACGCTATAGCATTTTCAGAATCTAATAAACGTTGTTTTCTATTTTTATTTTCAAAAAAGAACTTTGTTATAATATTTTCTGCTCCACATACACAACAAAAATAAAAATAATAGCGATCTCCTTTTTTATTGTATCGCTTTGTGAATTGGGTTACAAAGCAAGTTACATCATCAGCTATTATAGATAGAATAATTGGGTCGTTTAAAGACTCTTCCAGGAGAGTAGTTATAAACATTTTCCCCTTGCTTTCTGGGATTATAGCAGTAGCCCCCATCATATTTTATACAATCTATTCAATTTGTTTTTGATTTCTATTTCATCTATGCCTAACTTTTGAATTAGTTTTATATTTATAGAAGGTTTATAATCGTAGTTATAGGGTAAAGTGGCATATAGGGAGGTAAAATTTCATTCACTTGTAATAGGGTGGCCCTACATGACCCCGTGCCAGGATAGATGCAAAAAAGTGGCAATACTCAACTAATGTTATTTGAATAAATCATATTTAAACTCAAAAACCTACAAATTTTAACTTTTTAGTATCATTTTTTTCTTTATTTTGTTCGTTTTTTTTAAACTAACCGCTCATCTAACTGACATTGGTAATCTTTGCGAACTCACATCCTGAGCAAGCCCTTCATGAATCGTCATTTTATATAAGTCAGTAATATATCTATGACGCCGCTCAACCTTATTATAGCCTTGGTTTTTTTCTAATTGAATGATCTTTTCAAAAATACTCCACATAGTCTCACCAATATTACTATTCTTCATAACTGGAGTAGCAGCTCCTGTTGTTAATGAAAATAATGGCATGTTTATATAATGGGTTAATAAATAATATTTATTTTTAGTCATAGATATGGAGCTATGCAAATCTCGATCTACTAAAAATAAAACTTTATCATCTAACCGATCTCTTACCATTACACCACATTCATACATTGGATCAAGAGTTTCTAGTAAAGAAAATCTAGCATTTTTTAATGCTGTTAGAATTTCTAATTTTTTGGGTCCATATAAAGTATGATTTTTTTCAAAATACCGTTCTGCTATATTCTTGCCATTTTTACGACATTCAAATAAACCATAATCTATTAATGTGTCCATTTCATGGGCAGTTTCAATAAATAAAGTATTACCTTCTTTAACTTCAAGCGCATAACCAGCTGTATTAATCATATTCTCAGGATCTACAAGTAATAACTCAACATGTATTTCTTTTAATACATTTCTTGTTTGATCATACAATTTAAGTAGATCTTGTTTATTGATATTACTATCACTAGTTTTTGTAATAGATATAAAATTTTCTAATTCATCTGAAATAACACAACCTTCCTGATCCAATCGTTCTTTTAATTTAACGCTCCATTCAAATATCTTAACGATTTTTGCCTTAATTTGTTGATATAATTGTTGACAGGATAACAATGTCTTTTGTTGTTTAATTGTCATTACATCAGATGATAAATATTCGCAATCTCGTAGAAATACTTCAACATGTGATATATTAAATACATACTCACTAAGACTATCTAATATTGTATCCAATGACGATCTGGTTTTTGCAGTTGGCGTCGTAATAAGATCATCAACCTCCACAATCATTGTAGCTACTGCTATGTTATGGTTGATCTCTTTTAAAAACTCATATAATTGAGCTAAATTTTCAATGGATAATTCCATATACTTAATTTACCTTAATTTTTTTATTTTTAGCAGATAAATACCGTTCTCTTAAATCTATATCAATATATTTGTCGGTTATAGCACTAGAACTGTGGCCCGCATCATCTCTGACATGTTCCCTTGGCCTAAATTTTACATCATTAGAAATTCCAGTATGCCTTAACCAATGTACCGTTGCCGATTTTAATGCTTCAGCTTCTTCATTAAAACCTTCTTCATCCATGCGTTCTATTGCTCTATTAAAACATATTTGTACCATATTTCTAATAGTTTTGCTACTAGTTATTGCGCCTTTCCCTTTTTGTTTTGGCAACAAAGGTGTCTCTTCTTGTGGAGAAGGTAGAGCAGGTAGATCTAAAGTTTTTCTATATCTTTTTAATGCTTTTAACAGCTCATCGCTAACAGGAATAGAACGTTCTTTATTGCCTTTGCCTATGGTTTTAAACCACCATCCGCCATCATATTTATAAAAATCTTTCATTTGTGGTTCAGATCTATAAGTTACAGTTAATTCTGAGATCCGTAAATATAGAGAGTACAGCATATTCATAATAAATAATAATCTTTCATATTCATCAGATCCTTGCGCCATCATTTCTGCTGTTTCAATTACAAATGACCATTGTAAATCTGATAATTTTCTTACTACCATTTTTTGGATCTTTCTAGGAAAATATTTGGTTTTTTGTCTTATTTGAGCAATCGGATTAATTGTCACATATCTTTGTTCTAATAAATAATTATAAAAACTTTGGTTAATAGCAAATATTTCTTTTAATGATTGTCTTGATAATTTATATTGTGATGCATTTAATTTTTTTATGCTAGTAAATTTTTTCTTAGGGATCGTAACAACAAATGGACGCCACTTAGAATTGGGGAACCGTTGTCCTTTTATGTTTATAAACTTTGGTGTTCTATATAGCCCAATCCAACTTTTTAATGGTTTTTTGCAAAATTGTAAGTATTTTTCAAACAATTCTTTGGTAATTTTTGGCAGTGGTTTTTTTTCTATTAACCAAGTCCATTGTAATAATCTTTCTATTTCTCTACGATATGCAGTAAAAGTATCTATACTACCACGATAGCTTAACAAAAAATTATATGCATGAATATAATCTTTTTTATGCTTTATGTGTTTCATGGTAACGTAGTATTTCTTCTTTTTCATGTAAGTTAGAGTGTCAAATAGTGCTTTAGGAAGTGTCCTTTTCATCTTGTTTATCTCTTTTTACATAATTCTGGTATTCAAGATTACCGGAATTATTACTGTTTATTAAAAATCCTTCCAGATCGTTTTGCATTGCTGTAACGAAATTAACCTGGCAGCTTCTTGGTAATTCATCTCAATAATACCAAATCTCTTAAATGGCTCAGTAATATATGGACTTAAACCGGCAACGTCATGTTGAGTTATAATATAACCTTCTTGCTGTAACTCTAAAATAATATTAGTGAAATCTATTACATTTTGCAACATCATTGCATTAGCCATTAAAAAGTTACATTTTATTGCTTTTGCTTGTTCATTCGGATCGTTACTAGCCACAACATAATTTTTGCTGCCAAAACCAAGCCATTCGCTAAATTCATTGAAATTTTCAACTTTATTAGTGGTTGCCGTGATTTCTGCTCTAAGCTCAATCTTCGATAAATATTCAATCAAAAATAAAGTTCTAATTACGTGACCTAATTCTTGTAAACCCTTTAATAATTTATTTTTTCTAGCGTAATTAGTTAATTGCTGCAATAAAAATGTAGTGGAAATCGTGCCGGCCTTGATAGATAATACCACTTGCATAAAATCATCCCAACATTCTTCGATTAAATTCCAATCAATTACTCTAGTAAACAATGATTCTATATTAGTATAAATAACCGATTTATCTGCTTTAAACATCGTATATTCTTTCCAATTTCTAATTCTTGGCATTAATTTAATGCCAAGCAAATAAGCTAATGCAAACACTACAGCAGATTGTCCTTGAGTATCAGCATGTACCGTATCTGGTTGTACTTCAGATTTGTTTTTTAATAAGCCCTCTAAAATAGCAATGGCCTCCCAAACACCACAAGGAATAAAGCTAGCAAAAAATGCAATATAATTATTAGCTACATGATAATACGCTATCCCCCCTCTCGCACCATATCTTAAATGATACTCAGCTAATAAATTATCTTCGTAAATATTACGTAAAGTACCATCAGCAGCGCAAGATTTACCATCACCCCAACAACCTACTACTTGATACTGAAGCATTTCATTATTTAATGCTATGATTGCCTTGTCTAATTTAGCAATACTTATGTGCCGTCTAATTAGCCAAGATAATGTATGTGGAGTTACTTCAAAATTACTAGCACTTTTAAAATGTTTTACTGTTTGAGTTGGACCTAGACCAGTACCAGCAGAAAATGTTGCCAGTATATATTTTTCTATAGCATTATCAATTCTGCCAGCAACTCCAGATACATGACCAAAATTATTTGCCCATCCAGTAAGATGATTAGTACTACATAATACGTCTAAAATATGTTTTTCTTTGATCCTCATTTTAAGCTGAGTTTTTAGCCATGAAGTTGTGTTGTTTTTTGGTTTGGCTTTAGGTTTGGATAAAATAGGATTACCTTTGTTATCAATAGTAAAACCTTTAATATTTGGATAATCATCATCTAATTTTTTAGCTGTCGATAATAACTGTTCTTTTAATAATTTTACTCCTTCTTTACCAGTAGCTGATATATTAACAGCATTACAGTAATCATTAATCTTAGAGCTACATTCTTCTTTCGACAATAGTTGAGATTTATATCCAGAAAATAATTCTGAATTTGTTGTTATTAAATCACCAGCCCTAAATTCATTTACTGCTTCTGATAAAATACATGCTTCAAAATGATCCTTAATAACCTCTTGATCTTGTGATTTAGCAAAAATAACTTTTTGCCATGCAACAGGAATAAACGATAAATCTAAATCTCCGATATTTAATGTTGTTCCCTTATTATTAACCTTGTTTAACATAAATTTAATAGCTTTTATAGTTTGCTCATTACTTGTTGCAGAGCTTAGTTGTAATTTATGCAACACATTAAAACAAGCATTTCTAGCTCTTTTACTAATACATTGACTTACCAAAAACAAATGATCTTGTTTGGCAAAAGCAATCATTTGAGTACAAAGATTTTTTAAATCTTGAATGTTGCCTTTACTATCAATGGTGTTCTTTAATTTTTTTAATAAATTACTGTCAATGAAGGAGTGGCCATATTTTGATATAAACTTAAAAAACTCTGTCATATATTCGATTGGCAAAGGTAATGTTGTATTTTTGGTGATCTGCATTTTTATAAGTTCTTCAATATTTTTATATATAGCCAAATTTTGATCTATTAAAATAGTTTCATTTTTATTACTTTTTTTACAAACATATTGTAAATTATCCTTTTCTAAATATAGGTATATGGTTTGTGGTTCAATTTGGTTGTCAGCTGGTTTTTGCCCACACATTAACACATGACTATACCATTCACCGCCAGATTCCATAATATCTAGTAGATCAGATAATAATTCTATTGCTTCTACCATCTTCCCTTTATTGTCTATCCTTAATTGATCTAATTTTCTTTTTGCTTGCTTATGTGCATTATTAATTATTTTACAAAACATTTTAATCAAATTGTCTACGCCACTAATTTGAGCATCGTATAATAAGCACACTATTAGAGCTATTCTTTTATTAGGATTTAAATCTTTTAACCCATTAACATCAATTAATTTAGCCTCTTTAACTAGTTCAGCTATTTTACTTTTAGTGATGGTGGATAAATACTTATCGAATGTCCCAAACGATAATACCCAATTATGTTGGGCTATAAAATCTGATAAATTGTTTATGGTTGGTTTTTTAGGCAATAGTTTAATTGTATTATAACCACTTTTATTATTTGCTGTTACTTTAGTCAATTCTTCTAAAGTTTTTTTAATATCATCAGGAATTTGATCGGTAATTTTTTTGAATACATCATTGTTAGCAGTTATTCTACAATTTCCGGCTATTTTACATAATGTACTGTAAGCTGGTAACTCATACCTTTTATAAATTAGCTCCTCTATTATGCCATTAATAATATCTGGTAAATTATTTATTCTATAAGCTCGTTCCATTCCAATATTTTGTGCTAATTTTTGTGCCTTTTTGTCAAAAGGATTAATCAATAATAAAGTTCTAATTAGCTGTTTATGACTATGAAAAGTTTTTTTATTACTATAATTTATCTCAAGATCTTCTGGTAACTGTAAACATCCTGCTATATGAGTTTTGATCTGGTTAGGAATTTCTTCTATTGGCAAAAAATATCCCAATTTTTGGAAAGATTTTAATAAAATTAAAAATTTAAACTTATTATGCGGATCTTTAGTGTATTGTTCTGCCATTAAAACTTCTTCCTGGCTTGGAGTATAAATTGTTTGTAAAGTTTTATCGGTTAATTTTTTGTGTTTAGAAAACCTTGGATATGCCGTTTTTTCTATTTCTACCATAAAAATAATCTTTGCTTATAAAGAATATAACTGTCTACGTAATAGAATTAAGCTAAAGTAAGAATAAATTTATTGTTTTTTTATTAGAATTATTAATTATTTTTATATTAATATAATTTTTTAACATTTATTTGTTTATTTAAGCAACCAACATTAGTTGAGCATTGCCACTTTTTTACATCTATCCTGGCTTGGGGTCTACTTTATATAACTGGTCATATGATTTTACCAAAGAATTCATTTCAAGGTCTTTGTCCAGGTTGGTTTTAATATAATGCTGTATAGATGGGAGTATAAAATCATTGCTAGCAAGTACTGCTGGTTCAAGAAATTTATAAGTTGATATTTCATCTGCTGCTTCTTCTAAAGATTGTACTAATTTAACACTAGGATTTTGAAAAAATGGGTGCCTCCAATTAGTTAACTTCTGCTCAAGTAAGATAGTTTCTTTAGGCCAGTAATGACTACCATAAGGAACCCAGGAAAATATGGGGATCCTTTTAAAATTAGCTACTGCCATTTCATACCCAACACCTACTCCTCTTCGCTCTCTTCCATCAACCAATATGCAATTACTTAAATACACTTGCAACAAATCTCTTCCAAAAAGAGATTTTTCATCTGAAAGATCGTCAGATCTAAACGATGGGTTAAGGAATACACTATTTTTCCCATTTTTTGCAAACATTTTCTTCATGTGTTCCATGTGTGATGTAGTCCAAAAAAATTCGTTTGTTTCATGGCTTTTTTTCACGCTACCTGATAAATATATGAATATATCTTTCATTGTTCTTCCTCTAAAAACTAATCTTACTACGTTTCCCCATTCATAATCGTGAGCAAAAAACGTATTAGGTACTATTTAAATAGTCTTTTCATGGGGTTGCTACCAGTCGAGTAAGAGAACGACATATTCTCATAAAAAGGCTCCATATTTTGATTTAATTTATACGAGGTTTTTTACGATGGTTTTCCTGTTGATTGCTTTTTATAACACAATCTTCAATTTCTTTGTTTGTTTTATCAGTCTCTCGTTCATGTTCAAATATAGAGAATGAGAATAAAGGAGTAAACTTTTTTATGTCATCTCTAATAATTATCATATTGTTAAAATTAGTACCATTCAAACAAGCATTTCTAAAATTTACAGCACTTAAATTAGCGCCTTCAAAGTTAGTTTCAGCAAAATTTCCGTAGCTTAGATCTGCACCAGGAATTTGCACCCCACTAAAATCCATTTTTGCAAAAGAAATTTTAGCCTTATTTAATATAGTTATAGCTCTAGACGCCCTAAGCTTTATATCAGGCATATCTTTTAAAAAGTTTGCAGAACATTTAACTATTATTAGTAAAGTTAATTTAAGGTCATTATCTATTGCTATGCCTTGAGCCACAGCAGTAATGTAATCCTCTGACATATGTTGTGCAAGACGGGAAAATATATCCGCTATTCTTCTTCGTAAAATACTAACTTGGGTATCGTTGGAAAGTATCAAATTAAACGATTTTAGAATAGTCTTTATAGTCTCATTGCTTAATGACTGTAGGATCCTTTCTTGAACATCTAATTCTGCAATTTCAAATTCTGAATATGGGTACATGGATTTGTGGAACCGTTGATTGATGATCTATAATTTAAACCCATTAATAATAGTTGTAAGATTTTTATAGCTACCGTTGTTAACAACGGTAGCACTTTTACTAACAAAATGCCAACTTTTGTATTAACATGGCTTCTAGCCATTATTTAGATTTAGTAGTAAATCTTGTGGTTTTCTTTTTTGCGGCGGTCTTTTTAGTTGTAGATTTTTTGGATTTGTTAATTTTTGTAGCCGTAGTTTTTCTTTTGACAGAAGCTTTTTTGGCTGATTTTTTTGCAACCATGTTCATTATTCCTTATTAAAGATTAAATTATTTTAACAACTTATAATATTATAAATGATATTTTTATTTTGGAAAGTTATCCTCATTAATCGCAGTTATGTCGATCTAGCAAGTAAGGCTTATATCTACGATTGACAAATGCATACCGTTTTAAAACTAATCTGTGTGTGGTTGGAGCATGAATAAAAACATGATGTTACTTTATGGATGTGGTATAGGATTATAATCTTGTTGTAAATGTATTAAGCTATTTTTTAAGCAATTGGAATAATGCGACGGTTCGTTAAGGTCGTAGATTATAGCTTTATTGACAGCTAATGTTTCATAATTAGATTTATATTGATCATTTGGATCTATAGCATCCACTACTTCTTTTTCGTTAATAGCTTTTGCTAAGTCTATTGGTGAGATCCCACATTTATCTTTTTGAATTGGATCTGCTTTCCATTCAGTTATTAGTTGCTTCACATATCGGCTATCTCCTGCTATGACTGCTATATGTAATGGACTTGCTTTCCTAAAATTTCCTTTATCAGATAGGCGTATAGCTGCAACCCTATCTGGATAGCCTTCTATCTTCCTTTGGATAAGGCTGCGACCTAAATCTTGTTCATTTGCTACATTCCACAAATATTGAAAGCTGAAAGATTTATAACGCTTATATTTAGAAGATAAAAAAAGCGTTTTTTGAGATATTTCATTGACTATGAACATAACCTAATTTCCCAGATCAAAGTAGGTAACACAAAAAATATATTTGTTAAAAGATATAACCAATTATAGTAATATAGCTAGTAATGAAGTGCTTCTGACCTCATATCATGGCTATTCAGTATATACTTTTTTGGTTAATAAACAAATGTAACATACAAACGCCTAGTTTTTAGTTGATGTTTTTAATTTTATTTTAAAACTATTAATTTTTCTATCCTATATAGTCTACTAGAATACAATTAAAGCCACTTGCTACGTTAATTGAACCTTTTCTTTATAAGCCAAAATTAAAAATCCTATTATCCCCATACTTAATGCTATAGGTATTATACTGATCCCATAAATAAAAGGTTGTGTTTTATTAATACTGTTGCACAAATCAATTATAATTCCTATAGATGAGTGGAAAACATAACCAAAACTAATTACAACCATATTAATTACAGCAGTTGAAAGTCCTATTGCATTATCAGGTACATAAGTAGCTATTTTACAGATAGCTAAAACCTGATAAGCACAACATATCCCAAGAATAATAAAACTTACGATCATACTGTTTATGGTTAAACGCCCCGTCAGCAACATAATAAAAATTATTAACATAATAAACCCTGCAACAATAATAGATCCAATATAATTACCAGTTTTTTCTGCGATAATACTTAATAATGGAGATCCAAAGCATAATCCTATAAAGATCATTGATGGAATATAACTAGCTAGGCTTGAGTCAAAACCATATACTTGTTTTAGAAATTGGGATCCCCATACATCAGCAAAACCTTCAAGTGGTCCAACCATTAATCCAGCAGAAATGCTGATCATAATAACTTTATAATTAGTACAAATCTTTTTAAACTCCATAGTAATACTATTACTATTTGTTAAATTTGAGCTTGGTGTAATAAAGTAAATAATTCCTGCTAATAAAAGTCCTGTTACTATAAAAATCTGGATCACTATCTTATACCCTAAAGTAGTACACAGGTAATTTATCGGTCCACCACCGTAAATAGCTCCTATAAATCCTATTGTTATGGAAAAACCCAACATTCTAGTAAATTGTTCTTTAAAGTACATGCGTATTATTTTAAAAATACCTAAGATCGTTGCCGATGAACCAATACCAGTAATTACTCTTCCAATAATTAAATAAACCCAATTATCAGTAGAAATTATAGGCATGCAGTAAGCATAATACAGATGGCCATAACCTTCTTCGGTCCATAACAATCTAACATGATACCCATAGGTAAATGCATTACAGCGTAACTTATATAGTAAATTCCAGAGAACTGCCCAAAAAGCGTGGCATCCATATGAAATTGTTGTATTATGTCGTTAAACATAATGTTAGGTATAACTCTTAGAATATATTGGTAAGCATAAAATACGCAAGCTATTACCCAAGTTGACCAACAAATCTTATTAGAATTAATCATGGTTATCCTTTTGTACTGTTTTTATATTAATCTATAATAATAGGCTAATGTCATAATATTGAATAAAATTTCCATCATAAATACTTAATTTTTAGAATAATACAAGATCATATGAACAACATACCAACACATTCAAGTGCACAAAATAGTGAAGTATATGTTTTAAATGTTGGCAAGGAAGCAGAAGATAGGCTGGATTTGCTAGACAAGGTATATGGTGGCCACAGCCGTAACTTTCTTAAAAAAATCCTTAACAAAGGTCTTAATGTTGCCACTTTCGGTTGCGGTACAGGCAATCTAGAGATATGGATCAGCCAACAAGTTGGTGAGAATGGGAAAATATTAGCTTCAGACATAAGTGAAAAACAACTTGAAATTGCCAGAAAAAAAGCTAACCAGTTAGGCATAAAAAATATCGAGTTTATTTGTTCTGATATATATGACCTTAACTTACCAGCTAAATTTGATTTGGGTTATTCAAGGTATTTATTAATGCATTTAACAAAACCGAATAATGCTGTTAAAAAAATGATTTCTGCATTAAAAAGTGGTGGATCAATCGTATTGGAAGAAATTAGCACTATTTCAGGATTTTCAGATCCTAAAAATGTTTTTGCCGATCAAGCATTAAATATCATGCTAAAAATAGCAGAAAAACATCAACTAGATTACAATATTGGTTATAAGCTTTTTAGTCTTTTAATTCAAGCAGGTATCGATAATATTGTAACGAATTCATACCAACCTATGTTTTCTACAGGAGAAGAAAAGTTATATGTTAATCGATCTGTTGCTGAAGCTTTTTCTTCTATTGTTGAAAACAGAAATTTAAATGCTGAAGAGTTAAACAACATTTTGAAAAATGCCAACCAATTTGCCTTGCAACATAATACTTTAATTGGATTGCCTATTTCATACCAAGTACATGGTAAAAAATTATCATAACAAGTTCATTTCTGGGGTTTTGGACATTAATAACCAAAATTATGAAAATGTATGCACCAGAAACTTTGAAAATTTATCCAATCAAATTGGCTTCAGGAGATTTTCTATTAGGTATTTTTGAGGTTCCGTTACAATCTAGTCGTTATATCCATTAATGATTCTCTTTTCATGCTTGTTATATGTAGTAATAACTGTGATTGAGGTATTAATGTTCCATAAATGTATAACAGGTCATATGATATTATCAAAAAAAGATGTAGTATTAGATGATGTAGATTTCTGTGGCCTTGCATTAAGAGGAGACATTCCTTTAAGTCCAAGAACAAAAGCATTTTTAGAATCTAGGGGAGCTAAAGTTACTCAAGATAATGATAATGAAAAAATTACTTTTGTTGGTGATCTTTTTCACACCTTTTCAAGAGAAGAGATAATAGGTTTTTTAACACAAAGATTGTCAGCACCTACACCACGGCTATAATAAGTTTATCTCTTGTATTCATTGGGAAAATAACATAAATCTCATCGATAATATTGGACGTAATAGAGGTGAGGTATACTGTTGTGCTTTAATTTCAACCAAATCCTATTGTTAGTGGATTAACAAGGAAGGTCATTTATGCTAGGAAATTTTAAAAAAAGCCGTAAACATAATTCTAAAAGTGTAGTAGTAGAAAATTCGGTAAAAGCATTATTAGTAGGTATTAATTATAGAGCAACTAGGAATGAGCTTGGCGGTTGCATAAATGATGTATTAACAACAAGAAGCAATATTTTATCTGAATATCCAAATGCATATGTTGAGTTAATAACCGACGATACTCTAATGAAACCAACTAGAAGTAATATTTTAAATAGATTAAAAATATTAATAAATACTTCTAAGCCTGGTGACATATTAATGTTTCACTATAGTGGACTCTGTAGCCAAATTCCAGATTTCTATGGTGATGAAGAAGATAGTACTAAAGAAACTATTTGTCCAATTGATTTTATAGAATCTTTTGGATCTAGCTATTATAATCAAATTTCCTATGACAAGATCCATAATATAATTTTAAATGTTCCTACCAGGGTTAAATTTTTAATGCTATCTGATTGTTGCCGTTCTGATGCTATTAGAGATTTAAAGTACGATCCTGCTCACTATGATAATCCTAATAATTGGAGTTATCTATACGATCCAACAACTGGTACTCATACTCATAATAGTGGCGGAGGGAAAAAGCTAACATTAAATATGTGTTCCCGTGATGCTTACGGTGGTGGAAAATTACGAATAATGAGTGGTTGTGAAGAAAACCAAAATACAGGTAAAGACGGTGTTTGTACTATCGCATTTTGGAAAACTGTGCAAGATATTGGAGGGTTACATAATTTTTTTCCAAAACTATTTAGCAATAATATAGAAGACTTAAAATATATGCGACATTCTATTAATAGTAATGTAACAGGATATTGGCAACGTTATATGAAAAGTCCGACTGTTCTTCATTGGGAACATGCAAACTATAGTACAACCTCAACAGTAGATCGACATGGTCTACAAAATCAGGCTGCATCTTCTAGCACTATGCCATTTTATAATAATGCGCCTACTTATTTGCTAAAACCATGAACGCTTAATCATTCTTCAGTAACAACAACCATTACATCAGATCAGGAGATTTTCTATTACACCTCCAGCCAGGATAGATGCAAAAAAGTGACAATGCTAAACTAACTTCCATAATATTTAATTATTTAGGTTACGAAATGGTGCATTTGTTAAATTTTCTTATGAATTCAACCTTATCATTAGTTACATTATCGTCAACTCCTATCTCGGTATTATTAATAAAATAAAGTTCTACCTTTTTATTCGTATTACCTGATGGTGTAGATGGAGTTGAAGTATTTATTCTGATATGCGTCCTTTTTTCATATTGCATTTGTTGGATTAATTTAGCTAAAATGTCTTTTCCTATATATCCATCTTGTAAAACCATACCATCATAGTGATTAATATTATTGTAGTGAACAAATATTGGTTCACCATTCCTATGTTCATCTAATACTTGCGTATTAGTTATTTTGCCATTTGGTCCTATAGTAATAATTGACCTATCCAATAATTTACTTAATATAGTTATTTCTAAATCTCCGGCCCATTCATTTGTATTTCTAATATCTTCAATATACTCTCTTATGGTTTTTCCAAAAGGCAATAAGATATATGGCCTATATTCTTCAATATTATGCTCGAGGGTTTCAGCAACTAGTCTCCTCAGAAAGGAAACTTCTTTACCAATATATAATGCAACTGCATTGTATAAACAATGTCCATCTATAGGTATATCTATAAAATTTAGTCCTTCTGGTAACCACGCAAGAGAATGCGAAAGACTTTGGCTTAAACTATTACATATATCACTTAGATCTACCTCTTTTTCTAATCCTAATATTATATAATTAATTTTGATAATTTCTCTAATTACTTTCTTAGCAAAATCTTCGGTATTAAGCGTATCTCCCTCATCACTCCACCAATAGAGTGTCGTACTGAGCAAATTAAGATTAGATAAGTTAGGCACGATTATTTCTACAAATTTTTGCCATAACCTAATTAATGATTGCTTATCTGAAGAAGATATACTATTTGGTTGTGATAATATGAGTTCAAAAAATTTTAAAACCAGATTGATTCTCGGTTTTATTTCTGTAAAATCTTCTGTTGCACAGCCGAAAAAATGCATATTACGTTTTAGAAATTCAATATGCTCTTGCAAAGTTGAAAAGCTGCCAGACTCTTTATGTTCTTTAGACATAAAAGGTCCAGCAAAGGTGTAACAACTACTAAAGCTTGATTCTGCTGATAATGCGCTGGGGGTTATTACAAATAAAGCCTTGCCTAGTATTATTTTTTCAATTTCTTTTATTGATTCTTCAGTTCCACTAAGCAACCTTATAGTACTATTTGAATGAGCAATAATAGCTGTATAAAATTTGTAAATGGTTTCTTTATTTTGAATTAAAAAATCTTGATCGTTATCTTGAACAGAAGTTGTTAATAAATTATTAACATTCAAAACCAGGCGTTGAAAAGTTAGCAATTTGTATTTGCAACTTAATTTTGGTTGTAATAATGTACTTAAAGTTTGTTCTGTATCATGTAATAATGTTTGAGATGTTGGCATAAATTAGTTCCCTGTGTTTAATCATGAGTAATTTTTAGATATGTAATAGCGTTGTACCAAAAATTTGGTATAGCTAATATATGTGCTATTGAGTTACTTATGAAATTATACATTTACTAAAGTTTGTAACTAGAGATTCAACCCTTTCAGAAGGTGAATGAACCTCTAAATTATTATCAACTAGTTCATCACAACCAGCAACGTGATTTGGAGAAAAGAAAAGATTAGTCTGCTGTTGAGTTGTATTATTTAAACTTTCTGTATGTCTTATTGCAATACATTGTTCTAAGTAAGCTATACATTTTGTGGCATTGTATATTTTTGCACTTTCTATTAAATTTTCATTTGTGCTGCCTTGAATCCTATTAAGATCCACTAAATAATAAGAGCCATCATGACGTTTTAATTCGCATATGGTTTTCAAATTTTCTATTTCTATTGCCCAAAATTCCGGAGAATCTCCATCTGAATCTGGTGTATCGATAGTACAACCTTGTTCTAGCATAAAAGTTAATAATTTAGGATCAGCATTATTAATGGCATAATGCATCACAGTTGCATGATTATCAGCTGCATTTTTATTTGCGCCATTTATAATAAGTTTTTCAGTTGCATTATAATTATTCATTACACACGCAAACATTAATAATGTTACTCCATTTAGATCTGTAACATTAATATTGCCACCATTAGCTATAATAAAATCTATAATTTTTTCAAAGGGTCTGCCTTGATCTATAAATATAATATCTATAATATCAATAAAATGGTTTGTTTCAAATGGTGCTTTAAACATTTGGGTAGAAAGATTTTTAAGCATTTTTTGTAGTGCAAGTAGAACCATTATTTGACTTTTTTTAATTGTCGATAACCCGATACTATTGAAGTTAAGTGCCTGATTATAGCATTTTAATGCTTTAACATGATCTTTATCCACTCCCAACCCTTTTTCATACATAATTCCAAGGAATACGTTAGCGGATCCATATCCTTGTTCAACCGCTTTTTGGAACCATTCTATAGATTGAGCATAATTTTGATTAACACATACACTACCTTCCTTATACATTTCCCCTAATGTAATAATGGCATTTGGATGATTTAATTCAGCAGCTGATTTGTACCACTCTAATGCTGCCACATAGTTTCTAGGAACGCCAAAAGCATACTGATACATAGTACCAAGCAAATATTGGCCTACAGCATCACCTTGTTCAGCAGCTATTTTTATGTATTGTATAGCTGTAGCGTAATTTCTAGAAACACCTTGCCCTTTCTTATACATCTTGCCAATATAACTTAAAGCTGAAATTTTTCCTTGATTTGCAGCTTTTTGAAATAATTCTAATGCTTTAGGATAGTTTCTAGTAATAGAACCATCTTGATACATTACACCAAGCAATAATTGTGCGGTACTGTTATTTGTTTCGACAGCTTTTTGCAACCATTCTGCAGCTTTAATATAGTCTTGCTCAACGCCTTTTCCTCCGCAAAACATACCTGCAAGGTAAATTTGAGCCGTAACATCTCCTTGTTCTGCTGCTTTTTTAAACCATTCCGAAGCCTTAATATAATCTTTAATAACACCATTAGTGCCTTTATAATATATTAGCCCTAGTTGGTGTTGGGCTTTTGGGTAACCAAGTTCAGCAGCTTGGGAAAACCATTCTAATGCTTTAGTGTGATCTTGTTGTATATCTCTTCCGTCATAATAAATAGTTCCAAGGTAAAATTTAGCTTCAACATGTCCTTGTTCTGCCGCTTTTTGAAACCATAGTATTGCTAAATCTATATTTTTAACAACATTTAATTTTCCTTCTAAGTATATTACAGCGAGCTTAAATTGAGCATCAATATTCCCTTCTGTAGCTAGTTTTTTAAATTTTTCAATTTGTCTTGATTGGAAAAAAGATATTAAAAACATGTTGTTCTTCCTTGATTAAATGAATCATAATTTACCTTACAAAACGAAGGTTTTATTTACATCGCTATACATCAATCTTAGATTTAAATAATTCACAATTTACTTTTAATTTGCCATACGGTATTACAGGAATTAATTCTTTACCGTGTCCAGCTTTTAATTCTATTAATCCATATTGTTGCAATGTTTTTAAAGTTCTAGATAAGTTACTTTTTTGTCGCCCAGATATAGCTGCTAATTCTTTGATGTTTTTCGGCTCCTTTTTAGCAATAATTTCTAATAGTACTTTATTTTTAGTAGATAAAACTTGTGCTAATGATTCTATAGAAGAAAACCAAACTTTAGGATCATGTTTGGTAACTTTTAGTTCTCCTCTAGCAACAGCCATTGTCATTGCTTTAATTTGTTTGTATGACGCTATGCCAATAGTTAATGTTTTCATTTAATTAATCCTCTTTTTTAAAATTAGATCTACATCTTTCCAAAAATCGGCTAGTAATTGCTCGGCATTTTGGTAGATATATCTAATAATTCTCTCACCCTTATGCTTATGATCGGCTGGAACGTCAATGTTAGTTTTTGGTATTCGGTGAGCATTATCGTAGCCAAGCAACCGTTGACCATCAGGATCATGTAACGTTAACGAATACTTTATGCCATAAGGTTTATTATGGGTTGGAGTTTTAATTTTTATAGCATTCATTTTAACCCACAACCCTTGTCCAACCTCCACGATCATGCCATCCAAATCTAATAACGTTTCTAAAGTATAATCATGTTTACAATCACTCATATTTAATTAAGTATAACACAAGTTATCATCGAATGATAACCTTTTTGTTAGCTTTCAAGAATTCAATCAGGTTGATCGCTTTTGTTGGGTCCATCTGCAAAAGCAATGACATGGAACATCCCGCAATTCTTTATGATTTTCGAGTATTATCATGGAAACAACATGGTTTTTGCAACAGTGCCAGCTTAGCTTATAGAGGAAGCTGGCCAAATGTACTGCGGTGTGCTAACAATAACGCAACCTTGGTGTTGTGTTATTGTTTAGATTTTTTCTTAAAAGTTCAATTGTCTCGTTGTGCCCTAACTGTTCAGCTATCATTAATGGAGTTTCCCCTTTATTATTAGAAACGTCGTGTTTGGCGCTATGTTCAAGAAGCAGAGAAACAATTTTATGGTGATTGTTTTTAGATGCATAAACCAAAGCAGTACAACCATCTTCATCTTGAGCATTAATGTTTATACTTGGTGTAGCATTTAATAATATTTTAACCGCCTCGCTATGCCCTTCTCTAGCAGCCAATATTAACGCATTCCTTTTGGTATTACTAGGAATATTAACGTCTGCTCCTTTTTGAAGTAACAATTCAATAATGGTATTATGCCCTTCTGCGCTAGCCAAAAACAACGCAGTACAACCTTCTTCATCCTGAGCATTAAGATTTATGCCTGGTGTATTTAATAATATTTTTACTGTTTCAAAATGTCCTGCAATAGATGCAGCTATTAATGCATTTATCTTATCATTAATAGTAGTAGTATTAACATCGGCTCCTTTTTGAAGTAACAATTCAACAATGGCATTGTACCCTTCTATACTTGCTGCATGCAATGCAGTAACCCCATCTTCATCTTGAACGTTAAGATCTATACCTAGCACGTTTAATAATATTTTTGCCGTTTCCAAATGTCCTTCCCTAATTGCGCTCATTAATGCGCTCACACCTATATTGGCAAGTATATTAACGTCAGCTCTTTTTTGAAGTAATAAACCAACAATTTCATTATGCCCTTCTATACTTGCTGCATGCAATGCAGTAACCCCATCTTCATCTTGAACATTAAGATCTATACCTGGCACGTTTAATAATATTTTTGCCGTTTCCAAATGTCCTTCACTAAGTGCTCTCATTAATGCGCTCATGTTTGTATTGGTAGGTATATTAACATCAGCTCCATTTTGGAGTAATAATTCAACAAGGGCATTATGTCCTTTACGGCTTGCTGCAATCAAAGCTGTAACGCCATTTTCATCTTGAACATTAATTTTTAAATTTTGTGCTTTTAATAATATTTTTGCTATTTCAAGCTCCCCATTGTCTACCGCAATCATTAATGGTGTAATTTTGTCTTTAATAGGAATATTGACATCAGCGTTCCTTTCAACCAGCAATTTAACAGTTTCAATCTCTTTATTAGCGGTTGCCAAAAACAAAGCAGTAATACCATCCGCATCTTGAGCATTAATTTCTATACCTGGTGCATTTAATAATATTTTTGTTGTTTCAGCTGAATCCGCCAGCATTAACGCGGTTCTCCTTTTTATATTATTAGAAATATTAACATCAGCTCCTTTTTGAAGTAACAATTCAACAATGGCATTATCTCCTTTATGGCTTGCTACAATCAAAGCAGTACAACCGCTTTCATTTTGAGCATTAATTTGTATGTCCTGCGCTTCTAATAACGTTTTTACTGTTTCAAACTGCCCCGCGCTTATCGCAAACATTAATGGTGTAATTTTGTCTTTAATAGGAATATTGACATCAGCTTTCCTTTCAACCAGCAATTTGAGAATTACAATGTTTCTAGCAGCAATCGTAAAAAACAAAGCAGTATAACCTTCTTCATCCTGAGCATTAAGATCTATATCTGGAGCATCTAATAATATTTTTATTATTTCAATACGTCCTAACATAGCAGCTTGCATTAATGGAGTATGTTTGTCGATACCATAAATATTAACATTGGCTCCATTGTGTATTAACCACTCAACTGCGGTCTTATCTCCTCGTGAGATAGCATCATGCAAAGCAGTATGGCCTTGTTCATCTTGGGTGTTAATATTTGTTCCATCTAGAGCATGAATATTCCCGCCTTGAGCAGCAGCTAACAATATTCTGGTTGTCGCGTCTAACGTGTTCATAGTTGTAGTTGGCAATATACCAATATTAGCTCCTGTATCAAGTAGTAACTCAAAAATTGCATCATGCCCGTTGACGACAGCTATAGATAACGCAGTAAAACCATCTTCATCTTGGAAATTAAGATCTATACCTGGCACATTTGATAATGTTTTTACTGTTTCCAAATGTCCTCCTGAAGCCGCAACCATTAATGAACTTTTTCTGTTATTGGCAAAAGCATTAACATCAGCTTGCTTAGCAACGAGCAACTGGACAATTTCAGTATTTCCTTTGGCGCTTGCTGCAAACAATGCAGTCTCGCCGTTTTCATTTTTAGCATTAAGATCTATACCTGGTGCCGACAATAAAATTGTAGCTACTTCAAGAGAACCCTTGTCAGCCGCTATCATTAGCAGGGTTTTTTTATGTGCATCAAGAACATTGGCATCCACCCCGGCTCCAAACAGTAAAGCAATAATTTCTGCATTCTCCTGTTTGATTGCAACATGCAAAGCAGTTAAACCTTCTTCATCTTGAGCATTAAGATTGATACCAGATGCACTTAATAGTATTTTTACTGTTTCGGTGTGCCCGTGAGTAATTGCAGCCATTAAAGGAGATTGTTTATACTTGTTGGAAGCATTAACATCAACTCCAGATTTAATTAGCAAGTTAACAATTGCATTATTTCCCACTGAACTTGCTGTAAATAAGGCAGTACATCCTTCATCATTTTGTGCGTCAAGTTCTATGCCTGGTGTATTGAGCAATGTCTCTGTTAAAGATTGTAGTAATTGATTTAATGGTCCATCATTAACTATTAACTTGATAGTATCAACAATAAAGCAACCTTGATCCGCAGGTTTGGCATGATCTTTTAGATAATTATTTAATAAAGTAGTAAAACATTCTAGTAAATTTTTTTGTAATTCATTTAATCGAAGCAATCGAACATCCATATCAACATCATCTGTGATCATTGCATCTTTAGTGATAAGGTCAAAATCCTGCTGGCATTCAACAAGCTCTATGATTTGTGGTAACACACGATCACTTCTGAAGGTGTTTTTACTAGCTAATAAAGGGATAATCCAAGAAAATATATTCCTTAGCCCATCATCATTTATATGCGAAAAATAGGAGTCACAGTAAGAATATGTTTTTGCGATATAATTGATCGATGTATCAATAAATAAATGATCAGTAGGGCTTTTATTTAAAAAAAGGATATTGTTTAAATCTTTTATTGATAATTGTGACCTGGTAATTGGATGAAGAATAGCACTATTATTACTTTGTGTGGCTTGGTTTATTAGTAATTCAACAATCTTCTTAGAAAATACGAATCCATCCCAGGATATTGGATCTTCAACAAGAGATTCTGTAATCGGATCTATAAGCAATCCCTTGAGAGCTTCTTTTGAAAACATATATAATATCCTCATCCTTAAGAACAATAGTCTTAATGTTACAATAATTTACTTAATGTGTCCACAGCTTATTTATTGTTAGCTTGCAACCAGCAAGTGTAGCATTTTAGCTATTTCAAATGTTTGGTTTAATAAACGCGTGGCTTATTAAAACTGCAAATATATTTTACCATATCTTTGTTTAACCAATCTTTTTTCTTTTTTTGAGCATCTTGCCAGCATAATAGGGTCGTAGGGAATATAGGGAGGTAGAATTTCGTTGGGTTATCAAAATAACCAACAAGCTCATCCTCTATCCTATTCTCCTTCCTTTTCATTATTTTGCTCATCAACACCCAATTCAAATAAAATCTTTTCTTCTAACTCCTTAGGATCAGGTAAAACTTTTTTTAATTTTTCGGGCAATTCACGAGTGAGCTCATATCCAGCTACACCTATAGGTTTGTCTATACCTCTTAATGCATACTCTACATCAAATTGCCTTCGTTCTCCGCACAAAATAATACCAATCGATGGATTTTCATTTGGTTCTTTTACAAATTCATCTAATAAATTAAGGTAAAAATTCATTTTTCCAGCATGTTCTGCTTTAAATCGTGTGGTTTTAATTTCAATAGCAATTAAAGACTGTAATTTTCTATTAAAAAATAAAAGATCTATAAAGTATGCTGTATCTGGAGTTGTAATTTTATATTGATTACCAATAAAACTAAAGCCTTGCCCTAATTCCATAATAACATCTTTAATTTTTGCTACCATTCGTTGTTCAATAGCTGATTCTAGTACTGGCTCTGTTAAACCAAGCATGTCTAGCATGTAAACATCTTTCATAGTAGTTTCTGCTTGCTTTGCTAAACGTTGAGGTAATACCTCATGAAAATTATGCTGTTTAATATGCGATGTTTGCCGTTCATAGCCCTTTGATTGGATCTGTAAATTTAATTCGCTTCTACTCAAAGCATTTTCCTTAATTGCGTTAATATAATACATTTTTGCTGCATCATCTTTTACTTTACTCATCAATAATAAATTTTGCCCCCAAGGAATTTCTCCAACAAGTCGTTGGAGATCTGGTTTGTCCTTATATTCTAGGTAAAATTGTCGCATATACCACAAATTTTGTTGTGAAAACCCTGCTTTACCGCCCAAAGCATTTCTTAAATCTTTAGACAATCTTTCTACTATGCTTTTACCCCAGCCATATTTTTCTTGATTTTTTACAATATTCTCGCCTATCCATAAGTACAATTCAATTAAAGTTTTATTAGCTGAATAAGCTGCCTGTAGTCTAATATTTTTAATTTTCTTTTGTGTTTGTTCAAGAAAATTCTTATATACTGCTAAATCATTAATGCCAAGTTCTTTTTTACTCATATATATTTCTCAATAAAAATATTATTGTTTGTTTAATGTTGCTTCTTCACTTTTTGCTTTTCAAGCTATTTTTAGTTTAGCTATTGCTTCCCAATCAAATGTTGATGTATTGCTTACATCATTAACGATAGTAAAATCATATTCACCATGTAAATTTATATGTTTCCAGGCAAGCACTGAATTTTGTTTAATGAATAATAATAATCTTTTCTTATGGCTTTCAGTTTTGGCATCTAATAACATTTTAGATAGATATAAATAATTCCATGACACAATACAATTTTGTATAAAGCTCTTACAGGCAACCATTAATAGTTGTTCAACAGTTGATCCGGTTTTAAATTCTTGACTATTTGCAAAAAATACCGCTTTACTAAATTTGTTTGATAATTCTATTTTATTTAACTGCTTATATACTTGCTGTCTTAAGTGCAAGTTGTCAATATATGTCAAAATATAAATGCTTTTAATAATTCTACCAAATTCTTTTAATGCCTTATATAAAGGATGTTCTTTAGTATATGAATTTAATCGTTTTAACAATTGAGATGCTGTAGCAGTTTTAGTTTTAATAGACACAATAAATCTTAATACATCATCCCAACTTTTCTCCATTAAAGCCACATTTGTTTTGGAGTAAGGTCTAATTTTACATTCATTTATTAGATAATTTCTTGTTGAATCTATAGAATAAAGTCGTTGTGCCCCAATCCTTTTTATTCTAGGAGCAAAAGATATTCCAAGCAGATGTGTTATTGCAAAAATAAGTTCTGAATACCCATGAGTATCTGTAGAATGTATGCTACTCCTGATAACATTATTCGCCATCAATCCGTCAATAACATAAGCAGCTTCTCTTTCTGTAGGACTGATCACAGTATCATAAAATAATATTTGCCTGCTATCAATGAACGAATAAACTGAGATCCCTTGCTCTGTTCCAAAATATTTAAAAGAATAATTTGCTAATATTGAATCAACGCTAACATTAAATTTTTGCCCATCACTACTTGTATGTATAATATTGTGATCATATTTATAAATATTTGGTAGTGCTAAATTGCTTAATAATTTAATAATTTTATTAGAAGCTGCTTGTAAATTTTCAGAAGTAAAGTACCACTTTATAACATTTTTTAGCTTGTCTTCGGTTATACCTTTGGAGATATTGGCCATTTTGCGTAACCCATGATTACATCCTTTACCAATAATTCCAGCATACAACATATCATTGGTAGGCTTCATTTTGACTCGCTTGTTAGAATGGTGTTTAAAACATCTAACAAATTCTGTATGTTGATTTACTTGATCTAATACTTGAGCTATAGGGATAATCCCTGCTTTTGAAAAAACTGACATCATTGGACCATTTTCATTAATTTTTATTATACCTGGAGTGGCAACCTTTAGTCTTCCAGTTTTAGTGAATGATAAATGTTTATTGACTCCTTTAATATAGTCTTGATTAGTGGTAATAAATTTATCATGCAATATAGCTTGTAAATTATCAATAACAGATTGAAAACTAGTAAAATTATGTAGACCTGTTAACTCTAAAAGAAACTCTTTATCAGTTGTCCACTTGAGATCGTCAATAAAATATTTGTTTATTGGTAAATACCTGTAAGAAAATTTTAGATTTAATTTGCCGGCCTTAATATTGTTAAATATTTTTGTAAATAATAAGCCTTTATAAGTTAGAATATTTGCCTTTTTCTTCGTAACATTAAAAGATATGGCAACTTCATCTTCTGTAAGCCATGCTTTGTTATACATTTTGTTTTCATCAGCTGATGTAAATAACTTTATAGCATTGATTATTAATTGATCTGAGGTGTTTTGATCAAAAATAAGTACGCCTATAATTGGAGATAGCTTTCTATGCAGGCTTGCTGCTAATGCTTTTAGATCTTGTGCATGAGCTGTTAATTTATTTTCAGTCCTACCTATAAGAGTTGCTATTTTTGCTTGATCTTCATCGGTAATGATTTCTTTTGAATCGATAAAATCATTTAAAATTGATTTTAAGTTTTTGATCTTTTGATCATTGTCTATGCCTTTGTTTTCTAACACAGCATGAATGGTATATAAAATTTGAGTAGAGCTGCTATAAGAATTAAATATTTGGGTTAATGCTTCCTTTTGGGCTTTTAGCACTATAATTTGTTGTTTTTCTTTTTCTCGTCTAATAGCATTTAATGTTGTACCTATAGTCTTTAATATAATATCTACATATGCATCATTTCTAGTAAAATATTCATTCTGCATGTATGCGAGCAAGTACAAATATGTTTTCGATTTGTTTTTAAATTGCTTTAATTGATACAATTTTGATTTGTGTACCCATGCTGCATAGTAATGTGTTGCATGCTCTGATAAATTAAGTGCTTTATACACTTTGAAGAATTTATTATAAAATTCTTTAATTATTTTAAATGTCTCCATAGAATCAAGTATATTTGATAATTTTGTAGACAAAGGCATTTGTTTTATTTCTGCTAAACAAGAATATTTATGATGCTTTCTTCTGCGATCATCAATGCTAATAATATCATCTAATAAATCTTTTTGATAAGGTGTTAAAGCTTGTTCTACAATATTAGTAAGTTGTTCTTCAGCTTCGTTACACACAGCAGAAATCAACTCTGCTAGCATATAGTATGTGGGTAATTCAATGTTTTTATTTAATAAAAATTGCGTAGCTATAGAAAACAGTGTTTTTGGTGGTAGTTGGTTTTTTGCATAAGTAATTAATTCTTCTTTTATTTCTGTAAATAGATCTGTATTTAATTCTTTCCATCCTGTTTGGTTCAAGATGACCTTTCTGTGAAGGAATTTATCTCTTGGTAAATAAGAAGATGCTGATAGGTTTACGTTTTGATAGTCACATATGCCCAATAACTCGCAGACAAATTTTACATCATCTTCTCGGAATTGTTCAGATGGAAAAAATTTAGCAGATGCTTTAAAGTAACCAAACTGAATCAAAAAACCCACTTTGTTTACTGGCTTTCTCATGCCGGCTAAATGATCTTCAATATCATCATTTAATGAAAAGAATTTTTGTTTTTGTGATTGATTTAATTGAGGGCTAGAATCAAATTTCCTTTGTTCTGCTGGTGTTAATAATCTTAATATTGGCATAAAAATAAACTGTTAAATGGAATTATTTATAGTGCAGCATTTTATAAAAATAATAAAGTAATTTAAGCTGTTACAGTTTGTTTAATGACCCAATGAAATTTTACCTCCCTATATGCCACTTGACCCTTCTATTGAAACGACCATTTTAGACGAAACACTAGGAAAGCATTATGAGAAAAAAAGATAAATGCCGTGCCGCAATAGGAATTATTATTAACAATGATGATCGTATATTAATAGCAAAAGTTCCGTTACATAAAGCAAAAATTAGGATGGGTGATTGGGAATTCCCTGGAGGGACCATTGAAGTTGGAGAAACACCAGAAATAGCATTATTTAGGGAACTTAAAGAAGAAGTTGGAATAGAAGTAGTGGAATTTAATAAATTAACTAGTTATTTGCACTCACAAGGAAATCATGAATCATTACTTGAAGTTTTTTTAGTCACTAAATTTCATGGCAGAGGTAATGGATTGGAAGGGCAAGAAACACATTGGATTAATAGAAATGATTTTTCAAATTTTAAGTTCACACTTTCTCACCAAAAAATTATCAAATTGTTTTAGCTTACTATATCCCGTCATGCCAGTAACCCTCTATTGTAAAGAGGCAAGAGTTACGACCAAAGAGCTCATGTTTGATGTAACCGAAAATCCAAATGTTCTAAAGGCTTGTAGCTGTTTTCCTGTTTGTAGTAGGTAAAAATTTGCCCTGTTTTAATATCAAAAAACCATAAATGGATAGTTAGTTTTGTATTGAGAACCATGTCTTTAATCCAGGGGAAAGTCATACAGTTATACTGCGATTGCTGTAAAGCTAATTTTGTATAGCTATCTATAGTGTGATAGTTAACATGATGTAGCTTATGGTCATGTTTTTTAATTATAGAAACCCAATTATTGATAAAATCATTTTCTTTATTGTTGGTTGGTTTTAATAATGCCTCTATTCCTCCACATTGACTGTGTCCTAATAAAATTAAATGTTTAATGCCCAAATAGCATATGCCAAATTCTAATGCGGCGCTGGTGCCGTGGTAAGCACTATCTTTTTCATATGGAGGTACGATATTGGCTACATTACGAACTACAAATAAATCTCCAGGGTCACACTGTAAGATTAATGCTGGATCGACTCTAGAATCGCAACAAGCAATTACCATGACTTCAGGTTTTTGACCACGGTAAGAAAGATGTTGCATAATGGATTGATCATCAAGCACATATTTTTCTCTAAATAGTTGGTATCCTTTTAGAATTTTTTTAAAAATTTTTTCCATCAAGTAAACCTTATGTAATTGACGCGTTGATGTAATGTACTCTCTCGCCTTATTCCGGCTTCATGTGAGCCAAAATGATTAGATTAAATTATATTAATCATTTAAAAATATGGAAGAGTCACTTTATGAATATTAGCATTATTGGTATTGATGTAGCAAAAAATGTATTTCAAGTACACGGCGTAAATAAAAGTGGAGACTATTCAAAAGCGTGGGGATGTTGTATAACTTGATTAATTATGAGATAATAAATTACCAAGTTTAGCTAAAATCAGAGCAAATATAAGGGGTTTGCAATGAGTTTAGAAGCAGAAGTATATCCAATTAGATTTTGGTTAACCAAAATTAGTTCGCTAATCTAGAGAGCATGTAAAACCGGGCGATTAAATTTTTTATATGTTAAAAAATCTACTAAAGTTTTGTGGTTCAGAAGCTAAGTATTTATGTGGTGACACCCTAGCTTGACTTAAAAGCTAGTTTGATCTCATAGTACACCATTCCATGAGACAAAGAATTAATGGCGTACTTTTGCACCAATATTAACTCTTTCTATTTGTTGAATGGCTTGTAACACTGCAAAAAAATTACTAGTAGTGGGGTTACCTCTATCGCTAAACATCCTTTGTAAACTTTTATCACTAATTTTAGTTTTTTTAGCTAATTTTTCAAACGAAATACTGGAATTAACATAATCTCTGAGAAGGGATTTGGCTATATCTAGATCTCCAGATAAAAACTCATTAATTGATTCTTCAAGCAAAGCTATACGAAAAGCAGAATCTTTTAATGCACGCGCTTGGATAGTCTCTTTAAAATTTCTAGTTAAACCCATAAATTCCCCACATTTCTAATGTAACACACCCTTATTATGCTCATCTAACAAGTCAACAGCTAACTGAATATCTTTATTTTGTCCTCGTTTTATGCCACCAGCTAGCAATAAAACAACATTTTTCCCTACCTTTCCAAAATAAAGACGATACCCTGGACCTGTATCTATTTTAAATTCCCAGACACCACTACCTAAGAACTTAGTACTGGCAAAATTGCCCCTCTCCATTTTGTGAAGAGCTGCTGTGACTTTAGCTGCCGCTGTTGCGCCTAGCTTTTCAAACCAAGCCCTAAAATACGATTTGCCGGTAGAACTGATATATTCTTTAAGTTCATAATTAATCACAACATAAAAGTAACACATATGTTACCAGCTGTCAACTTATGTCAATGACATTTTTCTGTATTTTTGCTTAGCGGCAACTATTTTTAATTATTACAGAAAATTATTGAATTATTTGACTATTTAGATTTAGTCTTGGTTTTTGTACTAGCACTAGATTTTGTTGTTTGTTTTTTAGGCTTGCTTAATTTTTTTGAAGCGGCTTTTTTAGTGGTTTTTTTAACAATATTACGTTTAACGCTGGGTTTCTTGGAGCTGATAGTTTTTCGTTTAGCAGTAATTGGTTTTTTAGTCGTTTTTTTAGTACGCATTTATATGCTTCCTTAAATAAAAAAATTAATAATTATCATTAATATAGTATACATTTTTAAAATATTAATTGATACAATTGGATTCTAGAAATTTAATCTTTGCCTGACCAGTTAGTTTTGAAATTTTAGCTAAAGAATTTTGATCTATATAATAAACTTTAGCTCCCAATTTTTGCATAATAGCCAACGTATTAGAAATGCTATGGGTTGTTTTGGAGGAGCTAAAATGAGAATGTAAGGTGTTATTGTATGGCGAACATAATGAACTATAATATTTTTTTGGTATAAATATATACATATTATCTCCTTATAAAAACCCTGTAAAATTAATACTTTTAATATTATATGGCGTTGGTGTAACGCTAGTCAACCCTTTAATTGTTTTCAATAGACACCTTGTACGGCAGCATTAATTAGCTTATTAATAGAATAGTCATCTTGAGTAGTATACCTTTTATTTGATGCCGAACTATACTTAAGGTTTGCTTTATATTTGTTTATTACTAACATGATAAACAAACCGATTGATGTTGGAGGAGGTAAAAACATGTTAGAATTAACTAAAAAACATTGTGTTCCATGTAATGGTGGGATTTCGTCTTTAACAGTAGAACAAACCAATGCTATGTTGCAAGAAATTCCGATATGGCAAGTTAGTCAAAACGGCGTTAAGATTTATAGGTGTTTTCAATTTAAAAATTTTTACCAAACAATAGCATTCGTTAATGCAGTTGTGTGGGTCGCTCATCAGGAAGAACATCACCCTCATTTAGAAATAGATTATAATAAATGCATTGTGGAATATTGGACTCATGCTATTGAAGGTTTATCTGAGAATGACTTTATTTGCGCTGCTAAAATAGATAGTTTATATTTGCACCCAAAATAAACTTGATAATTATAAATTTACGTTAAACTATCTAGCATTAATTTAAATTCAGGCGTATGAAACATTGGGGTAAATTCGTAAATTTGATATTCTCCAAGGTGGCAAGCAGCAAACGGGTCGTTATTTAATATTGTTTCTAATGATAATCTGCTATCACTTTTAGCTATTATAAGACCACCTGTTTGGGGAACTTGAGGTCCAGAAGCAATAAAAGTTCCATTTTTATAGTTAATATCAAGAAATTTAATATGCTCTTCTAAATGACCATCAATTTTTGAAGCATCAACTATATAACGTACTATTACAATAAATAAATTTTTCATATTCTATATTACCTATAATTTATCCAAAAAATAAATTATACCAGATATAAAATGTACTAGAAAAATTTGCTCAAAAACTACAGCCTTCCAATAGATTTTTGGTCAAAAAATTAGTTGCTTATCTAAGAAATAACAAAATAAAAAGAACTTTTCTAAAAATTTAACCAAAAACGTTTAATCTATATATTAAGCGTATTAAGCGATCATATATAATTTTTTCTAAAAAAAAATTGTTGCTTTTTGCCAAAAGTTTAAAGTATATTATAAGTAATTATACGATTGACATTACGTAAATAATAAAAAACTTTTTGGACGTTTAAGCTTGGACAGAAGCTTATGTGTTGTATTATTAAACAACGATTAGAAAACATATTATCCGAACTAAATATTAGTGTCGAACATTTGTGTTGTCTTAAAAATCATGAAATTAAAAATTTGACATCCATAGATCAAAATGATGATTTAAATATTAGGTACGGTAAATCGAAAATTTTAGAATACCTAACAGATTTAGAACATGTTGTTGCAGTAAGTAAAAATATTATAGAGGTTATTTTATTAACAGCAACAAAGCCCTTGGGTGTTGATAGCTCGAGCGTTTCGTTAGCTCTTAAAAAAAGCGGGGGGGGTAAAACGATCGTCCTGAAAAAACCAGTGGTTTTTACTGCAAATGTCGTTAGCTGCCGTGGTTTAATTTTTAACGTTTTCAATTTTTTTAGCGTGGGCATTGTTAATGATAAGAATAACAGTGTCCACACCAAAAAAATTTGTTTTAAAACACATTTTCAAAATTTAATGATATTAAGATCCAAACAAAAGATTTAGAACTATATAAAAAAACAGCTTGATCTTTTTTGTAAATTGTAGATAAAATCAAAATTGAGGTTGATTTTATTTTTTAATTATAAAAAATTTATTTAATATTTTTTAATAAAGTTATTGTTGGTGCTTTAGGCACTTAATACCACGATTACAACGTAATTAATTATGTTTATATGGGGAGAGATAAAATGCCGCAAACACCAAGAATAACTAGATCTATCAATAATGGTTGTTTAATAAATAATAACGGTAAGCCATTATTTATTAAACAACCACACCTTGTGGAGCTAAACATATTATATCAAGCTATGATGACAAACATGAAAACAGTTACTACTATTTTTAGTTGTTTCAAGAAAATTAATAATAATAAACTTTATATATAATTAGGATTTTACTGTTTTTTTGTTAATTTTATTTAAAAAGATAATGATATGTATATGGTTAAAAAAATTTTTTTTACATCAACAAAAAATAAAAGCTTCATTCAAAAAATTTACAATTTTGCTCCAGTTATAAAAATGCTTAAATTGTCCAACAAAGATACCTTAGTGATTTTTGATGTTGACGATGTATTAATAAGACCTGGTAGCGATGATGATTTTAAACACCCTTGTCGAACTCTGCTATGGCAAGAAATTAAGCGTAGATCGACACCAAACAAGATAGAATTTTTACATAGCAGTATTCTTTCTGCAACCAAACAATATTTAACAGATCCACAAATTATTGATATATTTAATTATCTAAAATCGCAGAATATTCCAACTGTTGCGTTAACTGCCATGGGTACTGGAAATTTTGGAATTATAGAAAAAATGGAAGATATAAGAGTTAATGAATTGAATGATCTCGGAATTTCTTTTTTACCTTTAACCCCAATAAGAGATGAACTGTTAGTTCCAGAATTGGAAAATACTCATATTGTTTTCCCATATTGTAAAGGTACACCAATGCTGAAGTATGGAATTATCTTTACAGCTGGAGTAGACAAGCGTGTAGTACTAGAATATATGTTTAATAAATACAATTATTATCCTAAAAACATTATATTTGTTGATGATTGCATTAAAAATCTTGAATCGTTAGAAACATTGAATACAAAATTAAACTTAAATTTTTATGGGTTTCATTATGCAGCAGCATCATTAACAAAATTTCCTAACATAGATGAAAACTTAGAAAGGTTGCGGTTTAAGTTTTTAGAACAAGAAAGCTGCTGGTTGAGTTATGAAAAATTAATGAACAAACGATATATTAGGCATAATTACCGTTGTTTGTAACTAAAGGCCAACCATAACTAATTTTATAATTAATTATAGGGGAAACAATTTAAAATGATAAACGCTACAGGAACATTTTCTTCTTTAACTAAAAATCAAAAAGAAGCCATAGGCTTACTATCAACTGGCACCTTTTTAGAATATTTTGATTTAATGTTATATGTTCATATGGCAGTATTGTTAAATGAACTTTTTTTCCCAAAAACAGATCCTCATACCACAGCGTTACTTTCTGCATTTGCATTTTGTTCTAGTTATGTTTTAAGACCATTTGGTGCTGTATTATTTGGATACATAGGAGATAAAGTTGGGCGCAAAATTACTGTGGTCATAACTACTTTTTTAATGGCAGTTGCTTGTTGTGTAATGGGTATTATTCCAACCTACGCTGAAATAGGGGGTATAGCTGCATGGATTATAACAACATGCCGCATAGTTCAAGGTATAGCATCTATGGGAGAAATGACAGGAGCACAGCTTTATTTAACAGAAACTCTTAAGCCACCAGTGCGTTATCCTGCTGTGATCCTTATGTCGGTTACCTCTGTTCTTGGGACAGTATTTGCCTTGTTGACTGCTTCTCTTGTAACATTACAGGGCATAAACTGGCGTTATGCATTTTGGATGGGAGCAATTATTGCTTTAGTTGGCTCGGTAGCAAGAACTGGACTTAGAGAAACGCCTGATTTTGTAGATGCTAAGCTTAGGGTTAGAGAATCAGTTGAAAGATCTAATATAAATCCTAAGTTATTAGAGAATAATAAAATATGGCAAGAAAAAGTTAAATTCAAAACTATATTAGCATTGTTTTTACTTCAATGTGCTTGGCCAGTATGCAGTTATTTTTCTTATATATATTGTGGTAACATTTTAAAAAATAATTTTGGATTTACTGCTGCTCAAGTAATACATCAAAATCTTACAATTTCTATTGCTCACCTAAGTTTGTTGCTATTATTAGCGTATTGCAGCTATAAAATATATCCACTAAAGATAGCAAAATTTTTATTATTTCCATTTGTACTAGTAGTAACGATAGCTCCTTATATATTAGAACACGCCAATACCACGTATAATTTATTTATAATTAGAGCCTTAATAGTATTATTTGCTCCTGCCAGCTTTTTAATTATACCAATATCTTTTATGCATCTTCCTGTATTTAAACGATTTACTTACGCTAGTCTTTCTTTTGCTATTTCACATTCTTTTTTTTATTGCTTAACTTCTTTCAGTGTGGTTTATTTAGTAGAATGGTTTGGTTATTGGGGTATAACAGTTATTACTCTTCCTATAGCTATAAGCTTCCTTTGGGCTATTATACATTTTGAGGCTCTCGAAAAAGCGGCTGGTAATTTCCCTCAAAAACAAAAATCTCTTCATTGTGAATATGAAGTTTCTTAGAAATAATACCAAAACAAGTTTGATCTAAAATTTTTTCTATGTCGAATAAAGAAAGATGTACTGCCATTGGCAAAAAATTAATCAAAGTTTCTAGTATTGTTCGATTTTGAAATTCTGGAGGTTTAGCAAATAAAGTCTGTATATTATGTACTCTATCTAATAATTTAATTATTAATAGAACATGTTTTTTTTGTTCGCGTAGTAATTCAAGTAATTCTGCTGCACTAATTTTTCCATCTATTTTTACCCTAGTTAAAGAATCAACTTGTTCTGCAATTGATGAACCAAAAATATAGCAAACCTTTTCTTTGGTTAATTCAGTGTCTTCTAGTACGTCGTGAAGGATGCTCGTGACCAAAGCATTAGTTTCAAAAACATAATCGGCAACCATATAAGCTACTTGCAATGGGTGTGAATAATATGGCTCTCCTGTTTGCCGCTTTTGAGCTCCATGATATTTTTTAGCATAATAAATGGCTTTTTTAATTTCTAAAATATCTATTTTATATTTTGATGTTTCATTAAGTAATAAAAGTTTTGTTAATAGTCGCTTCGAGTAGCAACAATATTTAAATTTAGTTTCCCAGCAAGATAAATCGTTCATAAATTTATTGTGGTAAAAAATATTTTATAATAGCACCAAAATGATGCGAAATTTTTTTAATCCAACAAACTTGTGTTGGTTAGACAATCTTAACAATGTATATCAAGTTATCTATTTATATAATAATACTACTCCTCGTTTCTGGTTAACGCAATATAAATTAGAATTGTTGCTAAATGGTTTATGTTATGAAAAATTTAGCTAAGATATTAATGAGTTTAATAATTTTGTCGTTATTAGGAGTTACCTCGCCACTATGCTCACCCATTTTTTTGCTGAAAAACTCCTCAAGGTTTTAAAATTTTAAAGTAAAGAACCAAAATAAATTACTAGCAAACCTAACCATAAAATTCTTTTTACACCAAACGCACTCTCCAAGTCACCTTTTAAAAAAATTAACTGTTCAGGAGTTTTTTGCTTTCTCTTGGTTTTAATACCTTTTCAATTAAATCTGTTGTTGAAAGAGCAATAATGTCTTCTAATTTTTCTCCCATTTTTAACGCAAAAGCATGCAGCATAGTAAAATTTTCATTATTACAAACTTGATTGTACGTATAGCCTTTTTTCATGGCTCTAAGTATATTTTCAATATTAGGATGCATTACTTGGTCAATAGAAAGATTATATTTAACCATTCCTTTTAATTGGTGGTGTGAGGTTAGTTGTTTTAAAATGTCTAGTGGTATTCCTTGGTTATATGCTAAATAAAAATATCTATTATATTGATAATTATGGCTATCTGTTTTGTTAGTAGTTATTAAAATATTTATTAATTTCTTTATAACTTCATTTGATGCATTATAAATACCACTATAACCAGAAATACCCATTAAGCATTTTTCAGGTAAATCTTTAATAAGTTCAAACGGTATCCCTCGTTTTAGTAGATTAGCGTGAGAAAAACTCAAGTTAGTATAACCTACAATTTGTTTTATGGTTAAATCGCTAAATTTTAAACATTCTAATTGATCAGAAGAAAGGGAAAATAACAATTTAAGATCTTTTGCTGAACTTAGATCTATATGTATAGCATTATTAGAATAAGAAAGATTATTAGTAGATAGTAAAAGATTACGCAATACCTCAATGTGATAGTGTTCTACATTAAATTCACGAACTAAATCAGGATCTACTCCCAACTCAACAGCTTGTAGTTGTTCTATATTCAATTTACGTAATTCGTCAAAAGAATAATATTTTTGTAATAACAAATCTACATGTTTATAACTAAACCACATTGATTTTACGTCTTCCTCTGAAAAGCCTGCTTCCAAGCCTTTTAATTGAGTTGCATTAAAATCTTTGATTGAATCATAATAGTCTTGTGGCTGTTGAATATTATTATTAGAATCAGTTTGTTGTTTCCAGGTTTTTAATTTTTGCAGGTGCTCTGAAGAAAAATTTGTACTAGTAACTTGTTCCTTTTTTAATCCTAAATTAATACCTTCTATTTGCCAAGAGCTAAGCATGGAAACATCTTCATAGGAAGTACCATTACGTAAAGCTTTTACGTGTTCTGATGAAAACCAATCCGGACGTACTTCTTTTGGAGAATATCCTAATCTAATTGCTTCTTCTCTAGCTCCTTGATAGTGGCATGCAATAGTAATTCTGTTTGTAACAATTTTATTTAAACTAACTACAGCGTTTTTCACTACTAACAACCATCTTCCTTGTTGTGTTAAATCGGCAATTCGAGGTGATGCCAGGTAGGTTTTATGCAATTCTGGCAAGGGTGAATTGTCTGCAATTAAGCGTTGCCGTAGCATTTTTTGCATATTAGTAGATGTTTTTAAGGCATTGATTTTTTTATTAGTTTTTAAAAAATTTAAATAATCTCTTAAGCTTAAGAATTGAACAATATGTTCTAAAGCGTCATAGAACAAATCATTAAGTTGCATAATCAATCTCCTAGTTATTATGGATTATAAAATGTTTGTTTTTATAAAAAATGTTACAGTTATTACAATGAAAATTTATAAACCACAAGGGTTGGTAAATTCTAAATTTGGATACTTTTCTTGCAATTCATCTAGTAATTTCATTTTTTCTATAAGCTAATTTCGAGCAATTTTAGCTCTTTCTGATTTTGCAAACACACAAAATTTTTCTAGCCTACCTTTGTCGACCTGACTCATACTATCAAAATATTCATTAAGAGCAAAACTCGTAACAGAACTGCCTAACAACACAATACCCACCAATACTTTTAGCATTTATTTATCTCCCTATAATGAAATAATAAAAATAACAGATATTCACGGCAAACACAATTTATCTAATTTTTCATTTAATTGAGAGATATAATCTATTATTATATTTGCAATTCTTTACCTATTGGTTTAATGATAATTTTAGGTATACCATTATCCATAACCCTATAATTTAATGATACATTTTTACCCTGCAATTTTAAAAATTCCCTATTATTGATAGGAACAATAACTACACTCTGCCCTTTACCTTCTATTATACCATAATTAACTCCAGATAATTTAACCTTACTTTTAACATTCCCTATAAACCCTCTTGGTATTTCATCATAAACATTATAACCATCTTTACGTAACATATTTTTGTAATGATCTAGCTCTTGATTGCGTAAAGAATCCAACAAATTTTTATTTGTAATAATCTTTTGCTCAATAACATTGGCTAGCCCTCGCTCAACTAATATTTGTTGGCGTTCTTTAAGTGCCGCTTTAATTTCAGCACCTACCCCATTATTACTTAATACCGCTTGTAAATTTTTATTAACTAAACAGCGATCTAAGACAGTTACCCCTGGTGCTTTAATTAGGTCTTGTAACGATTGGTTTTGATCAAAATATAATTTCTGGGAATAAGTTTTATTTGGTTGATTAATTGTATCTCCTTGGCCTTCTTTAGCTAAATTTTTAGATTCTAAAACAATAAGTTGCCCCACCTTTAGTTCTTCAACATTTCGGTGTTTAGATAGATCTACATACCACCTGTTGCCATCAGCACCATCTAGTATTACATAATAAGTGGCATTTAGTTCATCCTGTAGCCCTTTACTAACTATTCTACCAATCATTGATTGTTCAGGTAGGTATTGATGTACTTCTTTAACTCCGCACCTTGCTATTTTTTTATAAATATCATGATGAGCCTCCAAAGCTTTTAACTTTTCTATTAAACTCAAATCTATTTTATAAAAATTCTTCGGCCAATTGGTAGGCTGGGTAACTAATCCTAAACTTTGTAAGTGCTTAATTCTTAAGTTTGCAGCTTTAATTTGATCAGGATCTCTAAAAATAAACGCTGTAAATTTTCCATCATGCTGATTAGCTAGTTGAGCAATTTTATAATCTATGGCAATTGCTCCAGTTTGGAGTAATGCTCTTTGTTTAGCTTTAATAATTGATAATTCTGATCTAGGGCCTAACTCCCTGGTCAATAAGTCGCTACTCCTAAATCTCATGCCACGGCTGATATAATCCGGTTTTATAATTAAATCTTTACCATTTGGTTCAGTGCCTTTAATGACTAAATGGATATGAGGATTGTCGGTATTTTGATGCACCGCTCCAACCCATTTAAGCTTAACCCCTAAATCTTGTTCCATTTGCTTAACCAGGTTTCTAGCATGGTTCTTTAAATTTACATCATGACCATCCTCTGGTGACACAATAAATCTAAAATGATGACGATCTTGAGCTATCTCTATTGCAAACTTTTTACCATCGACATCATAATTTTCACCATCAAAAAATTTAGCTGTATTACCATCTATCCCAACTTCATTACGAACTAAGTATTTAATATGTTCATTAACTGCCAAGATTTTTTGTTCTAAATTATGCCAAGGTTTACTTTTTACAATTCTTGTTTTGATAACTGATAATCGATAATAGCTTGGTGGTTGTAATATATAACTATTACCTCTAACTCGTTTAGCCATGGCTCTATTGCCAGTAAACTTATATTTTTTGGTTTCTTTAACTATACTTTTTTTAGATAAATTTTTCATTAAGGCGGTCATACTATTTAGTTGTAACAATTCATTGTGGTTATCTTTATGCCTGTTTTCTTTAAATGCTTTGGTGTCCATCTGGTCCCTCTCTATAAAAAATAACGTCAAAAACTAATAAAACGTGCTTAAGGCAAGATAAAAGGTTTCGTAGCACTTGAGTAGTTTTAGCTTTATAGTTATTAGCTTTTTTAGTGCTATTAGTTTTGCGACTAATAGCACCACTTTTTTTAAAACTACTATTTTTAAAGCATCGATTAGTGCTATGTTCAAACCTCACCTTTACTAATTTGTTAAAAACCTTGATTTTTCCAATACTTTTAAATTCTTACCGAAAAGTAATAAGCGGTCTAACTACTGCCCTTAAATTTTGCATCAATATTGGCCCAAAATACCTGGAATCTAACGAGTTATCTTTGTTAGATATGGCTACAAAGAACTCTTGTTTTGTTAATTTACGACAGATTGGATACAAATTTAGCCGCTTATTTTTAGATAATTTTATTTGGTTATTAACCACAATTGAGTTGTCAGCTTTACAAACATAATCACCGTTCGTTGCTATAATTGGTTTTAATAACAAACCTTTAAACTGTAAATGGCCTTCGATAAACAAAAAATTTTGGACTTCAAGTGGCAAATCAACGACTACTAAGTCACCAACTTTAGGAATTCTTTTAGTCACCAAATATAATCCTCTTGGTAGAGATTTGGTCGTATTGAAATATAAATATAGATCTAACTTATTAGTTAGTAAGGCATTAAAAATGAAGCACAATACCACTAAAAAAATTGGTAGGAGTTTAAGTTTGTAGCGCATGATTAGGCAGGATTAATGGTTTACCAGTTTGGATCCTAGCATTTTGGTGCAACCAATAATCATCACTAAATTCTGAAAACCTTATACCAAGATTAGTAAGTTCATCAAGTAATTTTAAAGTTCTTTTTACCCTAGTTGCACCAAAGCAAAAAAACAACAAATCAACTTTGGGGAACACCCCAGGTATCAAGTTTTTGCAATATTCCTTACTTCCGGTTCTAAAAATATACAATACCCATTTACTGGTACCAAAAAAATCTCCTTGCCAACGTTGCATTGCAATTAATTGCTTTGGTAACACTAAACACATTTGATCTTGGCGACTAATATTAATTTTCTGGTAGTAACTGCCTGCTCGTATTCTATTATCTATTCGATCTTCCAATCGGGTTTCTTTGATAATGGTATAGGTTATTTGACTACTACTACTCATAACTCCACCTAACCACTGCCATATAGTTATTTTTTAAACTAGTTGCTTCCAATAAGTATAATCTACCATGGTTAGTTGCAATTGTAATACTAGTTGTGATCCCTGCTCTTAATGGTTGGATCGTCAAATTGTTACCGCTAGTATTATCTGAATTATTATTTATGGTATTGATTTTCCATCTCACTGGATCGCCGCAAATTGGACTCCCTACAATTTTTTCGCCTGGCGCTAAAACTATAACTGTTACTTTATGAGGCGAAGCATAAATTTGATACAACTTATTTGGACTAAAACTATAATTAGTAATTGCATTAAAAGTTTGATTTTTATTAAACTCTGTTAGTTTAAAAGAGCCTAGATTATTATTTTTTATTGTACGATCATCTGCCGCCATGCCGAGCCCTTGTTTAGATTGATTACCATCATCGCTAGAACTATCTATCTTTGTAGATTTTGAGAGATCTTTTTTAGTGGTAGGTTTGGCACTACTAGTAAGACTCGCTCTATAAACAGCCGCAAATTCGCTAGCCATAGCTGGTGATATTTTACCTAAGTCTCTAATAAACTCTTCAGACAACTTTTGATTATCTGGTAGGCTCTTTAAACTCTCAAGCACTTCTTGGATCCCAGCAGCTCTTTTAAGCGGATCGGCGTGATGTAAGTCTTGTAAAAATAAAAATGGATTATTTTCTTTGGAACCGGATTTTACATCAAAAAAAGTATGATCTTCACGAGATGCGCTATTATGATTAATCCCAGCAGCATCGTTATGATCTATATTATAAGATGTGTCATGATTTAAAGAAGCTAATTCTCGTTGCATACTTTGCTCTAATTCATCGGCTGATCTAATTTTATTTTGGTTTGCTGCATCTTGTTCTAATTCTCTGAGCATCGCAGCTTCAAGTTCTTTAGCTTTAACAATTTCTTGATCCATAGCCTGTTGCTCTACTTTCTTACGCTCTGCCTCATCACGATAAAATTGGGCAAACCGATTATCTACGATCCTACTTGCTTCTTCACGAGCTATCCCATGTCTTCCAGCTATGGCGACAGGCGAAACTATCATAGTAATAATAACAATTATTGGTAAAATATTTTTATACATCGTTCACTCCTTAAATAGGTAATAATGATAAATCTTTTGCTACTATAATATTGAATGGTACCCCAGCTCTAATTGTGATCGTTGGGTTTTGTTTTATTTGTTTGTCAGCAATTTTATTGGCTATTTCACTAATGTTCTCACTAGCCTTATTAACTGCTCGCTGCCGATAAATCGCACTGTCTCTAAGCTCAAACAATTCATCTCTAGTAGGCTTACCAACAGCAGCTAATAATGATGATAAACTAACTCCAACGGCCACTTTATAATAATGATTATTAACTCGATCTACGATCCCGGAATGACCTGATAAATCAGATCCTGTTAATTGTTCTAACTGTACACTATAACCGTTAGGATTTTTGGCAGTAGGCGGCATATCAAGATGCTCAAAAACAATTTGTACTCGTTCTTGACCAAAATTCACATCATTATTGTAGCGTCCAATCAACATTGCCCCTTGTGGGATCAATAAAAATTTGCCGCTTGCCGTATCAAACACATGTTCTCTGACACGAGCCACTACTACACCAGGCAAGTCAGAATTAATTGCTGTTGATAATACACATGGAATAATACTACCGGCTTTTAATAATTTATGATCACCAATGTTGTTTGAGTTATTTGCCTCTAGATTATTATTTAACTCGGAGAGGCTATTAGCATTAACATTTTGGTTGAGCTTGGTAGCATCAACCGTTGGCATACCAAACGCTATTGGTGAAATTCTGGCATCATCTTCTTCTTTAATTTTGATCAGAGCTTGTTGCTCAAAATATTCCCTTAACAAGCTAATATTATGCTCTCCTACTTTAACTGGATCTTTAGTTAAATTACCTGTATTTGAATGATAGTAAGCAACATTATTGCTTTGGTTAATAGTTTCGTCCGTTTGATCTTGGGTTGCAGCACTTTCAGTATTGTCCCTCAACTTACTCTTATCGTATAACTTTGGGGTAATATGATCAAAACTTAATTGTTCCTCTTCTTTAATCTCTACATGGCTCTTCTGTTGCATTACCCAAAATATTGAAATTATAACTATTAATCCTATACCTAATGCAATTTTTTTGATTAAATCCCGATCGTATCTAGTAACATTAGGAAGTGTTGCAGTTAAATTGAGCGTTTCTGCCGGCTGCTTAATATTAACATTGTCCATAATTATTTACTCCTCTTGATCCGTACAATTTCAGGTTTAGCAAGCCCAAGTCTTAATTCTGCCTCGATGAATAATCTGTCGACAATTAAAGAGTCCCCTCGCTGCCTATAATTTACTAATTGGGCACTGGTTTCTCTAGACACTATAAATAAAGTAGGCAGTTCATTTTGGTTGATAGCAGCTGGGAATTGAATAAAAGTTTTTTCACCATCATCAAAAACTTGAGTAGGCCGCCATACCGGTTTGCCGGACTTATTAATGACTTTATAATTAAAATTAAGTTTTTTAGGTAAACCGTCTTGTTCAACATTGTTTGCTTTTCGTGCAGGGTTAAATGTTACCTGGTTGGCAGCATAATTCCAACTAACATCCACCATATAATTATTTTTTAAACTAATTAATTCCAATAAATAAACCCTGCCTTTATTAGTAGTTATGATCATGTTATTAGTAAGTTCTTCACGTAATGGTTTAATAATTAAATGTTGCTTGCAATTAGCTCCAACTCAGAATTAATACTATTAACTT
>Ga0302186_10000220_pt1 | contig 53287 bp, 30 predicted proteins | sample II_Bog_E1_2_FD_198782 | JGI IMG/M metagenome (GOLD analysis project Ga0302186, IMG submission 198782) | Peat permafrost microbial communities from Stordalen Mire near Abisko, Sweden - II_Bog_E1_1 | ecosystem: Environmental > Terrestrial > Soil > Wetlands > Peat | place: Sweden: Abisko...
TTGAAGCTGCATAGATTACAAACAGAAGGAGATGAGCAAGATTGGCAATTGGAGGGGCATTTACTGCAACTTCCATCAGCAGGAGTAAAGGCGGCTGGGCACGAGGAAATGCATGCTCCTTGATAGTAAAGATACCCTGCAAAGCAAAAAAGACATACATTTGCATTGCAGGTTGCACAATTGGATGGGCATGAAGTGCATTGATCCCTAACTATTGTTGCATTGCCCACTGAAGATAATAAAGATGTGTAATTTCTAGTTTATGTTAATCCATTAGGGCAATATTACAGACAACTAATGGTTGAGTTATTATTATAGTAAAAGTATCCTAGTTGACATGTTTGACATTGTGATGAACTACAAGTTAAGCAATTATCAGTCATGTAGTCGCATTGAAAGCAGCTGTTTGCAGTTGAGTTGTAGTAAGTGCCCACGACACAGTTCCATGAGCATGCATTGAATGCTACAAAACCATAAACTCCATTACAACTACAAGCTCCATTCACTAGCGCATAGGGTAAATAACATGATGTACATTGAGAAGGGCTTGAACAATATTTGCAGTTTCTTCCACAGGTCCCTACTCTTATAAACAATTATCTAATCCCGTAGGATAGATATTGAAGAGAGGAAGAACTTGAATTCGAAAGCACAGTTTATGATTAGTTGAGCCTGATTCTGAACTTGAGAGAAGATAAATTATGTGCAAACCATGAATCAATCATAGCCAAATTATCGGGAATCGATGAGTTTCCACAAAAATCAGCATTCCTTTGTGAAGAGTTAAAACTTCCAGACCAGGCGATAGTAGTTGTATTTTCCATTGCAGTCTCATTATAGGAATCCGCAGTATCAACCTCAACGAGAAGAGTATTGCCTTGCCAATTATCGATGAGAACAGCTTGAAATCGAATGTTTGCCCATTGATGTGGGGATAATCCAAATGTACTTTTTATGATTTTTGTGCTATATCCAAAAAAGGAATAGCCGCCTAACCATGTATAAAGGGGCATTTTGCTGCAGAAAGATTGCAGCGAACTGTTACTTACTTGAAGACTAGAGTTCATTAGGGCGGAACCATTGGTCCAGATTGCCAAATTGCCTGCAGATAAACTATTTGATGTTAATTCGTAGGAGACGTTTTTAGTAACCCAACCCGTAGAAGTAAGAGCTCCTGGAATACATTGATAATTGTTGCTTAGTAAAAATCCTGGGATGCAGGTCGTGCATAAATTATAGTTATTACAAGTAAGGCAGATTGAAAGACAGGGAGAGCATAAATTACTGCTATTATCCTTATACATCCCCGTGGGACAATCTGAACAGTCAGAGGTAAGATTAGAATTTGCCAGGAAATTCATATAACACGATGAACATGTTCCGCCAGCGGCATTTGAACAGTTACTGACGCAAAGTTGAGGACATGTCTGTGCGAAAGTGTATCCTGCAAGCAGAACAAATATGAAAATGACAATGATGTTGCCAGTCATGTTTATTATATATTTATAATTCATTGGCAATGAAAAGGCCTAATAAGTATCACATGTTGTTCAAAATTGATAAAATATCAAGATCTACTAATTAGAATAAGAAATGATGATTGACTAAAAAATAATATATCATATTTAAAGTTTGTTCATAAAAAGTTGATGCATTGAGCTAGACTTATTTTTTTATTACCCTTGTCAACCTAAAGACTATTTATTTGTAGTTATTCTTTAATAAACAAGCAGAAAAACTTCACTTCAATTGGACTATCTTCACATTATGTAAAGATGAAAAGCGTTTCATTTTACCCAACTCAGATGAAACCTTAGAATCTTCAATAACGTTAAATATAACAGCAATAAATAAGCCGATGATATTGATCATGGCCTATCATTCTCAGGCGCGACACAAATGTATAATCATATCAACAAATATTACTCTTTCTGTTAATAAAAAGATAATATATTTTCAGAAGTAACTATTTAAGGCAATTTATTTACACAATCAATATTGAAATCAAAATTATAAATATGGTTTTTTACATCATGGCAAAGAATTGTTTGAAAGTCTAAATGGAATGGACTGCTGTTTTCTCACACATTATCTGTAGCTGTTTAATATTTATTTTCAATACTTCTTTCTTGTTTCCATTTTTATGGATTTATTCAACTAAAATCAAATTTTGTTTTACAAATAGAACATACATTGAGCCTTTTTTTATAGTTTATTAGATGGTAGCTATGAGAATTAGGTTTGCGTGGTGTGATCAATTAAGATCACCTTTAATTAATCTTCACAAATGATCTTTATTTAAAAGCGCTGTTTGCATTTTGATTGGTGTTTAATGATGCGATTACGTTCATGATATATATATGTGCAATAATTGCATTGGTACAACCTAAATAATCTATTTTTTAATGGCCTTCTTTTGATTAGATAGGTCTAAATATTTTCTTTGGAGCAGGTTCCATTTCAATGTTATTTTATGTAGAAAATATATTTATGACATCATTTTAATAAAGGGCTGTTGCTGATAGTAGTCACAATTATAATATGAAGCTGCTCTCGATTGCCTTCAGACGTTGCTTTTCAGAAATAACGCCTTATGAACCCTCAAACTAAATGATGCGTTTATCCAAATGGATGAGTCTTAAGTCCCTGTGCTCTCGCAGAGAAGCAGAGTAATTTATTCAGCTAGGCCTCGTACGTGTGGATGGCAAGCGAATTTTTGAAAATATGCTAGTTCCGATAGATGCCAGTTTAAAAGCCTTTACTCCAATAGGAATTAAGGTACAAAAGCCTATCGTCAAATTATGGATGATCAATAAACCAAGGGGATATATCTGTACACATCGAGATCCTCAAAGGCGTAAAACCATATATGAACTTTTACCCAAATAGTTCGATATGTATGGCCACTTAATGACTGTTGGCCGACTTGACTTTAACTCATAAGGATTGTTACTTATCACTAATGATAATACCCTAAAAGGATTACTCGAAAACCCTGAAGCAAATTTAACAAGATTTTATAGAGTCAAAGTTCATGGCAGAGTCACACAATAAAAACTGGATAAAATGAACAGTCCTTTAATAATTAAGGGGTAACAATATGGGCCTTTAAAGGTAGGTATCGATCGGTAATTAGCCACTAATTCTTGGCTAAATGTGTCTATGAAAACTGGCAAAAATAGGGAGATCAGAAGAATAATGTAAAAATGTGATCTGCAGGTGAATAAATTAATTAGAGAATCCTACGGACCTTACAAAAAGGGAGCGGTATTATAGTTTATATATAGCTTTAACATGGTGAAGTAGCCGAGATACCGATCAGTTAGGCATTATAGAAAAAATTAAAATTAACAAAAGTGAAACAAATGCGGGAACTGCAAAAAGGAGGAGTTTCTTCTTCATTGATTGAAGTAGATATCCGTAATAGAGCTATAGGCTTGGCTAAATACGAGTCAGAAACCAAATAACTCGAAGAAAAAATTAATCATAATGAAAAACCAAAATAATTACCTAATTCTAAGGAGGACTATTAATAATAAGATGAATAATGAAAGAAAACAATGCCATCATGATAGCAAGACTACTATCGCTCTTTATTTCTTGTTAATTTTATAATATTTAAGGAATTATCAATTTTTTTATTGAAAAATTAGTTTTTCACAACTTCACTGACGTTTTCACAAGAATAATTTTATAAAATGGTTTAATGTCCTCATCATTTAATCTTTGCTATTTGAATACACTAAAAATACATCCATTGTTTTGTAAGTTAATTTTAAGGAGTTTAATGGAGATAAGTTATAAATTTAATTATTTTTTCTAATGCAGGTGCTGTCAAGTCAAATTCAAGGAAGCAGCGTTGCCTACGTATCGGGAACTCACAGGTATAGCTCTTACAATTTAGGCTTGATTTCGTCAAAAAACCATTAGTAGCCACAATGAGCGAAGTTCCCCTACATTTAGCGCCGCCTGTACAATAAATTTCTCAATAAAATTTCCAGCCTCGCGTTGAAGAAGAAGTGATATAAGTAAATCTAAGTTGATTTAGGAAGCAACTAAAAGTATTGACGTTCAAACTGACTATCGTGAAACTGAAAGTCAGACTGATCCATATTCTCCTGAAGAAATATATAGAGAAGGTGAAAAACCTTAAGTCTTAACTTTGAAACACCTGACTTACGGTAATGGACTGCCTGCCACTATCGACGTGCTTGATAACATTGAGTTAAATCGAGAGAGAAATTGGTTTTAAAATGCATTGCCTCCTATCTCAGATGAGGCTAGCTTTAATATGAGGCGCAGGTTGATGGAAGATCAGGAAGTTAGGGAATGGTCTAAGAAGGAAGATGAAATTAAAAAAGTTCACAGAGAAGGTTTATAACTTGTGAAAGAAGCTATCATTTAAAGGGAGCAAGACATCACTGAAAAAAATGCTCAAAGAATAGAAGATATTAAAATCAGAAAAACTTAACAGAAAAATAGATTAATTGCCAAAATTCAAAGGAAAAAGATAAAGCTACTGAGAAAATTGCTTAAATCAAGGAAAGTGGAAGGAGAAGATATAAATTTGAGAGATATTATTGAAGATTATGGTGATTATGGATCCAATGTCTATGCTGGAATCAGCAGAGAAGGGCTTACTCTTGACAAACTTGGCAATAAATATTAAGTTCAGCCAGTTGCCCTCAACAGCTATAGTGGCTTGGCTTAAATTTAAATTCCCTATGAGAAGATTGTTAAACCAGAATAAAAATAATCAAGATTATCTATAGCCCATAAAAAAGCCTTATAAGTAGCTCAAAGTAATATTGATAAAAAATTAAAACCAGAAAAAAGAGAAGATGAAGTGGTCAGCAACGATATAGAAGCTCTGAGAAATGTGATTGCCCGTCCTAGTACTCCCAACTGGAAAAATGATGAGAATATGAATTTAATCGAGGGAAAATCTGGGCTTAGTAAGGGATAACTAAAAGATGAATCATCAGCTACGAAATAGAAGATCAAGAGAGAGGTTGCCATTTTATTTTTGCAACGAATCCTGAGAGGTAGAGCTCAACAGAATATTATGTATGAGGGTAAAGAGAAAAGATTAGCCCTTATTGAATAACTCTTGATTGTTGCCAAAATTCCAAATCTACCAGAAAATTAAGCAGAGGATATTCTCATTAACGAACATGAGTAAAGGTTTAGAAATGCCATGTATTAAGGCTTACAGGGTTAGGTTATTGCAGACACACTCGACTAACTGTCGAAAAAATTACTAAGAATCTCTCAAGAGAAAAAGATTAAGGAAAAAGTTGAGGAGGCTGAGAATGAGAGAAGAAATAGAGAGATTTAAGAAGCTGGCCGTCGTAATGCCTAATAGATTATTAGAGCTAGATAGCAATGCTTATATGAATAAATTGCAAAAATGAATCAGGGCACCGTTGATAGCTACCTCAATTGGATTATTAGCGACACCGTTGAAAGAGCTTCAGATCGTCAGGCAAGTATTATGGCAAATCTTCGTAAAAAAGAGATGAACCAGCATTTGGAGAGTTTTGAAAGGAGATTTAATAACAATTAAACTTTAATTAAAGACCTCGTTCAATCATTTTTACTACCAAACGTCCAGCGAAGTCGATTGGCTAAGCAAGTGCAGCTCGAACAACGAAGATTTCAGTAAGCAGCAAAGAAATCTCTCCATACTACATTTACCAAGACTGCTGCCAAAGTTATGGAGGAGAAATGATTTTCATAGATCAAGAAATATTTTTATTGTGATGGGGTATTTGTTAATAATTTTAGTGAAGTATCGAAAATAGAAAATATTATAAATATATTTCGAATGACGACTTTAAAATATTTGGTGGAGAACAATGGAAACATAGTTCCTTCAGTGAGAGTTCTTGCATCTAAGAAATAGATTTAAAATTTGTAAGTGAAAGCAATATAATTTTTTAAAGAGCAGAATAAAACCAATTCTATTGAAACTAATCGATTGATAACATCGGGAATGATCCTTGATTGGAAGAAGTTTGGTGAAAATGAGACTTTTAAGAATCAGTTGTTGCTTAAAAATGGATAAAATGATGAAAATATGATCTTTTCCTATTTAATTGAAGAATGGATTGATTAGGAACCATCAAAAGTTACTTATCGATGGATTAGAAAAAATAAAAAATCATAATCTCCTGTCTATCTTGTGGAGTAGGAACACATCTATCATGGCAGCATGAAGAAGCGTCATAAACATGGAAAAGGACTATATTTAATCGTCAAGAGATATTCGGATAACAGTGAAAAACAACAATTTATAAAAGGTTAATGGATGTACGATATTCTCGAGAAGGGATGTGTCTGTGATGAGCAAGGAAACGAACGAATCATCAAGAATAATATGATTCACATTCGATCCAGCAAAAATATTTCTGCTTATATCGACCAGAATAAGCAAGTAAGTTTTTAAACAGAGAAAATAAAAAAATCCTCCAGATAATTGGTTGGTTCAAGATAATAAAAATACTCATTTTCCTCGATCATGGGAAAAAAATAAAAGTCATCAACTCTTTCCATTCCAAAGGTTATCATCAAATGATTCATCTTTAAAAATCTCAAAAATACTCAAGATTATAAATTAATGTGACCATATTTCATCATAAGAGCTTTTTTATGTTGACAATATTTATTAAATAATTAAAAGGAATTAGATCATTGTTAATCAAAGTCCTTTTATTCAAAATTACTATTATTAGTCTTTTGTTGTTGTTATCATTGAATAGATTTTACTGATGGCTTCATCAAAACGATTTCTGTCTATTACCTATAAATTGTTTTATCTTTTCAAAGAAACTTCTTTTTCACCTTAAAAAAGTTTAATATTCTTTTCATTTTCCTTACAGTCTGTAGGATTTTATTTACTAGGAATTATAAGTTCTCTGAACTGATCTGATTAGAGAAATTATAAAGCTCCAAAGATTGTACTGAGCATATAACTTCCAACTCCCATGCTGAAATATACATTTTCTCCATATATGATCCTCAAAAATATAAGGTGAGAATGTATCTCTTCAATTTTGCTGGATATTTTGCAGAGGATATATGAAACTATGCCTAAAATGTTATCGCTATCGATTTCAAAAATTTCACCCTTCTCAATAAGGCGATGATAATTATCAATATCCGAGCAAATTCTTTTTTTCACCATTTACAATTGAGATAATATTTGCTATGGTCTGAGTTTAGTCACAAGTTCTGACATTTAATAGATTGAGTCAAAAAAATTGCCTTAGATTTGAAGTTTTGGATCTATATTAAAGAGAGATGGCGTCAGCAAAGCATCGTGAGAATGGAGCTATTTTAAATTGATATTAACAGCTATCTTTTTATGCTGAATGATAGAAGATACCACTTTAAATAAATATCCATTGTTAGCCACCCAAATTTATTGCATCACAATATTCTTAATCCATTTCACATATTTAACTTATTCAACCCCAATATAACTCATAATCCATTTACGATAAGGCTGCAAGCACGAACTTTACAAATAACTGCACCATTATGTAACAAATTGTTTTATCACTTTTTCATACAGTTCTTATTGACCTTTTTTATATTCAGGGAGCAAGCTCGAAAAATTGGATTCAATAAATTCTGCAAAGGTCTTTGTTAACTTTCCAAAAGGATGATTGCTTCGACTTAATTATTTTTTCATGACTTGGCTTATATCTTTTAATTTTTATTTCGTTTCTCCCTCTTATTGCTTGTTCGTCAACTTTTGAGTTGCTGATTTTTCTGTTTGTCTTTTCTTTTGATGAATGGCAGACTACTCCTGCATATTTTTCATGCTTCCTTATTGCTAATGAATAAAGTTTAGATTGATTGGCAACTTCCGTAATATATTTTTAAAAAAAGCTTCTCCGAAATTGATTTTAACAAACTTTGATTCAGGCTTATCTTTAATAATACTTCCACCTCCTGAATATCTTTTAAATTACTGTTATTATTGAGCTAAAATTTATTGTTTTTCAAAGCATTAATGCAAGTAATAGTATCTATCAGTTAAATTTGAGAAATTTTAGAACTTAGACAATGACGCACCATTTCTTTTAATTTTACAGGAAATTTTGTTTTTAATAACTCTTAGAGCATATGATCTCGATATTTCTAAATCCAAAAATTAATACCTTCTATGGATTGATGGTCACTCGTCGATTCTGGTCCCGTTGCACTTCGTTTACCATTTGCTAAAATGCATCTTGTGAGCCACCTCGATTTTTATTACCCATTTTAGTAATGTTGTAGATATTTTGGAATTAACTTATATGTTAGAATTTATCATCTAATGGATAGATTAATGGAGGAAAGATATAGTATAAGAAATGAATATATTAATGTTTAGAACAATTAATTAAAATCAATAGGGGAATTTAATCAGGAAGGAGGGAAAATGGTTTAATTTCTAAATTGCAAGTGATGTGATGAGGGCAATGTTGCAATATATGGCAATATGAAAAATAATTATCTATCTCTTTGATAATTTGGGAAAAAAGGAAAATAAAAACATGTTTAAATAATCGCCTTGCTATAAATCGATGAGTAGTATATTATAGGATGTTTTCACTTTATATTATCAATATATCAAATCGAATATAAATTTAATGAGCACCTACGAACAACACCAAGTCAATTATAGAGGCTCTTTTCCAATTTATCAAAAAAATTCTAACTGTCAAAAAGGAGATTATTAAGTTGACGAAGGAAATATTAATGAAGAAGGATCAAATTAGGTAATCAATCTAAATGATAAAAAATTGAAGGATAAAAATTAAACTGTGAAGTGCAAATCATCCACCAAAATACCCGATAATCTATTTTAATATAACGCTAACTGGCCTCAATTAAGAGTGGCTGAGAGTGTGTATCAGGATTAAGCGGCTGTTGATTGGATAAAAAAATAATTAACAAAAATAGGTGAAAGAATTGCTAAAAATTAATAAGACATCGAGCAATTAAGTACAGGTTTCAGGGAATTAGAATAAAAATAAAGTTCTTCCACTCCTCTCCCAAATCCTCATTTTCAATAAATAAACAAAATTCTCAGTCTGGTTTAAAAAGCCTAAAATCGAGATGATTATCGAAAGACTATAAAGATGATTGAATAACTTCGAGTTTGCATACTTTAGTGTCATATGTAGTTAAACAACTTAAAATATTAGCATTAGTAATCAAAGAAATAGAGAAAAAAGAATAATGTTAGTAAAATATAAAATTTTACAGATGAATTAATTCAATTAAATATTAAGATTGAAAAATAGTCAAGATAGCTTTCCGCAAAGATTTAGGTCATTGATAATAAATTTAATCAATGGGAACAAGATCACTCTCAAAATAACCATCATTTTGTCATTGGCGAAAAAACATTTAATGGCAAAATGATAACTTTGCTTTATGAAGAAAAAATATCGAATCTTAATAATAATAATCAAAAACGCCCTGACAATGCCACTCGCAATAAATTTTCGTTTAAGCAAAGGACGTAAGCTGAGGATCCATAAAAAGAAGACATAACAACAGTCATCTTAACTACAAGTATAAATAATCCTAATTTAGAAACTTACTATCTCGATAACGAAGGCTATCTCCTTGATAAGATGAGGCATTATTTACTGAATAGAAAGAACTAACCTATAAGATTAAGTAATAAAGAAATAGAGCTGCTGAAGCAGTAAGATTTGTTGTGAAAATAATTAATTTACTTATTAATCCTTTTGCTATAATCTTTGCAAAATAAAAGCATATGAAATTAAATAAAACAATTTATTAAGAATTCTATTAAGCTTTACATATGAAAGAGATTATAGAAATAATTATTTATATAGTTTTTGTTTATGTTAATTTATAAGATTAATTTAAGTATGAACAAGAAAACAGCAAAAATAACCTATAACTTATCTACACAGTGGAACTTGTGCTGCAACATTTTAAGCAAAGAAAAGCAGGCAGTCATTTATACTGATTATAGCTATAATTATCAAGGCAAAGGAGGCATAGGCTTGTTAATCGAAACTGCTAACTATCAAATGATTTATTCATGCTTCTATTGCTCCCTTTCAGAATGCCCGGTAGATGATGGTTAAACGCAAGCCATATTAATAGCCTCAGATTTAATAGACCTATTTCCAAATTTTACAAATGTGCAACTCTTTACAGATAGTGACAACGCATTAAAAAATTTAAAGAATCACTTTTATTTTAGGGCAAATGAAAAAGGATAGCACATTTTGAGCCTAAATAAAGTATTGGCTCATTCAGATATTCCAGGAAACTAAAGAGTAGATATGCTGGCAAAATAAGGACGCTTTTCATTGAATACATATACTCCTCGAATATTATTACGAAAGAAATAAAGAAATAATTATTACTTTGATTATAGTTGATTGTTTTTATCTGCTCCTAATCTAAAAATAGATTAATTTATTAAAGAATATAGATCTTCATTATTTTGTCATGATGTAAGATATAATATTAAAAAGAATTCTATGATTGTTAATTCTTTTTAATAACTGAAAATTTAATAATGAACAGTTAAAAACCTGCTCAATTGTCAGACAAGATCGAGTATCTTCATGATAAAATTGATTTTATCAACAAACAGGTCAGATAAAATGGTTTCTTTGAACTCAAGATGAAGTTCATTGATTTCATAGATACAACCATTTAAAAATTATATCAATTGGACAATAAGAAAGCTTACTCAAGTTAAACAGTCAAAAGAAAGTACGAAGAGTATTATAACTCCGAGGAAAATTAAAAATAGAGGACATACCTTGAAACTGAGAAGGACCATCTGAGTTTAAGATTAAAACAGCTAAATTAAAAAGAGAAAAATTTAGAAGTATAATCACTGAGAATATAACTGTAAAATAGTAAACTTTTGAAAGATAATTTGCACAAAGAATATGGTTCAAAATAAATGGAGCTAAAATCATATATCCATGAGCTGGAAAGCAAGATTAAATCTCAGGAAAAAGAAATAGAAAGAATAATTAAAATCAATATAGGCTTGACCAAATAGTATTAAATTACCAAGGAGGAACGCAATCGAGCGGAGAAGAGCTCTATATAGTGGAAGTAGAAGTATCAAACTTAAATTGGAGTGCTGGAAATTTTTGACAACAAACGTAGTAAGTATGCTTTTCGAGATGAGAGTGGAATACGAGTTCTAAGAACCTTTACGAATGTAACTACAGATCGCAAGGGATGCCAACGGTTAGTCTTTTGCAGCTTGCCATTAAAAATTCAAGTTTTGCGTTTATGCTATGGCATAAAGATAGGTATTGTGCATCCCAACCATGAAATTTAATATTTTAGCTAATTAAGTCTCTATGAAAAGGAGGAAATGATGTTGAGTCGTCTCGAAGGAGCAATAGTCGCAGTATATATTAAGCGGAAAGTAAGGCTCCAACTCGATAAATACAAACTCGCAGCAAATAATCAAGTGGTCGTTATGCTCTTTGGCAATGGTGACAGCATAGCTATAGATGAGACTGAGCAATTGAAGGTCTGATTATTTATGATAAATCTATTTTTCTTCAACTTTCTAAGAAACCTTTGGAGAGAATATCCCAAATATTTTTATATTTCTAAATAGGCAAAGATCCATAAAATTTTATTCTTAAAAGCGCTTGATAAAAAAATCTAAAAATAATTCTATTAAAAATTCCGATAACTCCATCGGTTCCCCAATATCTGCTCTCTTCTATCTGCCAATCATTTTTTTTGGTTATTTTCCAATTTTAATTGGCTTATTTTTCTCGATATATAGATAATCTACTTAGTATTATTTAATCACAGTAAATATAAGATGACGAATAGAATCATCAGTCCTTCTTAAAATAAAACTCCTGCGGTAACTAGCAGTGATTCCGAAGAGGAAGAAATCATGATTAAGAATCTGTAAACTGGATCCACCTAAAACAGCAAGACCCTCATGAAAGACCATTCATCCCTTTTGATAAATAATGATCTACATGGCTCTGTTTGGAGCGATTACTTCAAATCAATCAAAAAAATATAAGATAAACTACTGTAAATGGTTGTCAGGAAAAACAAAGATGAACTGCTAAAACTACTAATGTAATTTCCATTAGAGCTTTCGCAGTTTCGTTATATGAATGGGTGGACTCTCCTCCATTTCAGTGTCAGTCAAAATAGCATTGAAATCACTTAAATTTTATTGAAGTTTGGGCTTGATGCTGATATTCAAAGTGAGTAGATGCGAAGGACGGCACTTCACGAGGCAGCATTGGCAAACAAAGCCTAAATAACGAGAATTTTAATTTTGTGGGGAGCAAATCCAAATATAGTCGACGTTGATCGCAACACTGCCATTCATTTTGCAGTTGATTACGGATATGTCTAAATCGTAAAAATAATCCTTTCCTCTACAATATCAGTAGATTTAGATATCAGAAACTGCATTAATATGACAACTTTTAACGCCTGCCGAAAGCCTGAAGTTTTTGAACTGCTCATAAATTACAATCAAAAAAATAAAAAACCCATATCTCATCAATCTCGACAAACCGCCACAAGCAATCCAGAACAAAATGGGCAAATCTACGAATCCCGATTGAGAATTCGTAATAGCGATGTAATTCCCAATATTTCAAGAGTAGACCAGGTATAAAAATTTTTATCTCTCAGAGAAGCGCCCATGGATAAAAAAATATCCAATAAAGATTCAGATTCCATCATTTCAGAGTAATCTTGTGAATAGAACTTGAATTAAGACGAACCAAAGATTAAAAAGAAGAATAAAAATTTATAAAGATCAAAAAGGAGAGTGGGATCGTATCTAAGAAACAATAGTATCTTGAAAAGCTGTCGAATCGCATCACAGAATATAGGACTGGTACGAGAGACTATTTTTCAAACATACCTCGAAAACTAATAGCTGATCGAACATTATGACAAAGTAAAAAAATTGGGATCTGGAGCCTTTGCCGAAGTGTTTCTTGTGCGAAAAAAACGCTCAAGCACAATATTTGCTATGAAAAAAATTGATAAAAAGCTGATAATCGATCATGATCTCTAAAAGTATATTAGGGCTGAGAAATACGTATTGACCGAGATTAATCATCCCTTCATCGTAAAAGGTCACTTCTTTTTACAAGATTTCACACATCTATTCATCCTGATGGATTTATGTGAAGGCGGTGATCTTGAGAAATATATAAGAAAAAATCCCCTAAGTGAAGACATTACGAAGACTTATGTTTGCTAAGCTGCGCTGGCATTAGATTAATTACAGAGGAATAATATCTTATATCGTGATATGAAGGTTTCCAATATGCTGATTGATGCATTTGGGCACTTAAAACTTTCAGATTTCGGACTCGCTAAACAGGCAGTTTCTTCAGATTCCTTTGTGGGATCAGTTTCTTATCTTCCTCCATAAATGCTAGCTTAAGGGGAAAAGAAGCCCCACAATAAGTCATTGGACTGGTACTTGCTCGGTATCTTCTTATACTAACTACTTCATGGGCTTCCTCCATTCTACGATGAAGATAAATGGGTAATGTAGAAAAACATTATTAATTAACAGCCAAAATATAATAATAGTATTTCTCCTGCATGCAAATAAGTCATGAATAGATTACTGTAGAAAAATCCCTAAAGGCGATTGAATAACCTTACATAACTAAAGAAATTAGAATGGTTCAGTACTGTTAATTGGTAAACAATCTTAAATAAGTAAATTATTTGTTGATATAGAGGCGGATAAGTCATGAAAATTGACGCTGTTAATATTAAGTAGTTAAGACGAAAATAATATTTCTAAGATTAAAGCCAAGATAAAATCATCAGCGAAAAAATAGAGTGGTTTGAAAACTGGAATTATCCGAAAAGATAATAATCATGATCTCTTTAATATTTTATATACAGATCAGTTTTTTCTATTCTCACAGATTTTGATTAAAATATTGGAGGCAATTGAAGGCAATTGAAGGCAATTGAAGGCGATTAAAGGCGTCAAATATTTAAAATTATAACAATACTCTTAACCTTGAGTCCTGTTTTTATTTTTGTATTGTAGTTGAGTTAATTATCTAGATGTAAAATAAGTACCCTTATTTTTTAATAAAACCAGTGACCTCCTCAAAATGTGAATCCACAATCCAATTTTTGAAAATAAAGAATTATTGATTGCAATGAGGCACAAAAGATACAATAAAAATAAATTTAAGTTATAATTTTTGGAGAATTATCTATATTGATGAATATATTCTTCAAAAAATTATATATTTAGCAAAACAAACAAAAGAAAATTATTACAAAATAATATATCTAGTGAATGAGTTATTTTGAGGAGATACTAAATCTATTTTGTTCTTATCAGCATTGCCGAAATTAAATCTATAAATATAGTAATATTTTTGCCATAGATTAAATATTCTCTAAGAATCATATATTAAAAGTTTAAAAGTCATTATAAATAACTATCTTATTTAAAGCAACATAATATATGTTAATATATGGCGAAATGTTGGCTTTACCATCAATTAAGTATGAACTTGTTTTTTCATTCTCTACAATTTATTAGAATTTAAATAGAAGATTATAAATATGATCAGAAGAAACCAGGAAACAAGGTATCGCTCCTTCAAATATGTATCATCAACGACCAATTTGATGACAAATAATCACCCTCTTAAACTTAACTTCAAGGCAGAAGCAGCCCAACCATCTAGATTATCTCTCAATAAAGAAAATACATCGTAGCCTGTGTAGTTTAGGATACGAGCGCAAACCCCAAAGCTAAAGCAACGAAAACCTTAAAGTGAATGGTGTCAAAACAAAATATACAATGCCAATTCTACCCTCTCTCAAACTCCTCATCTCTTTCTCTGCAAAAGGAATCAGTAGTCATTTGATAAATTTTAACCAGATATATTGATGCCTAAAAGTTTGGAGTGTCCTCCATATCAAGAATATTTTGATCAATTACAGGTACATTATTTGATAATTCAGAATTAACTAGATTTATGTGGTTCACGATTGGACCAATAAAAATCCAATGTGGGATAATTACGAAATGAGTTAATGAAGATAAAAGTAAATGTGGATAAATCTTTGAGGGAAGCTCAATAAATGTTATAAAAAGAAATAAATCGATTCAAGCAGTTTCTGGGAGGAAGTCTAAAGGAACACAATAAAATTGTGGTGAATTCCAAATAAAAGATTCTCCTGACGCAGTAGATTTATGCATAAACCTTTTAGGAAATGGATAGGATATCTTCACATTTATCGCAAATGGATGATAGCTTTAATTTTTGATATGTATTATAAATTAGTTAGTAAATATGGACGAGGATGTTACTCTTATTAATAAAGTTCTTAGTAATACTGAATATTATGCCGAAGCCAAGATTAACGAGGGATCATATGGCTAGATTTTCAAAGTTGTGCATATATAGAAAAAGAAGATATATGCTCTAAAAGTTCTGTAACTCGGCAAATTGGAAAAGTTTGACAAGATGCACGAAGCAGTGATGGAAGTGTTAATTCTAAAAAAACTGTCTCATCCCGGAATCATAAAAATGTACAATACCATACGAAAAGATAACTACATTTGTCTTGTACTAGAGCTGTGTCCCTATGGTGATCTCTACATGCTAATGAAAAGTGTAAACAAAAAGATGGAGCTTGCTCAAAAAAAGAGGAAAATTATGGTCTACTATCTCGCCCAAATTTTATAAGTCATTGATTACTTGCATAGCAATCAGATTATACACAGAGATATCAAGGTAGATTTCATTAAATTTAGCCTTAAAATATAGTCATTGGGGCTGATCTCAAAATAAGGTTTATTGACTTTGGAACCACTAAAATTTTATCTAACAATATCCTCACTCCTAAATAACTAACTGAAATACATGCTTCAAAAAGAGATGACGAGGATTCTCCTCCTAGAAAATCATTTGTCGGTTCAGCAAATTATCTCAGTCCATAAGGATTGAAACTAAAATACAGTTAAAAGACTGACATATGGGCCTTTGGAGTCATAGCTTATAAATTCTACTATAACCATCTTCCCTTTTAAGGTGATGATAATATAGAAATTTTCAAAAAAATCAGCGAGAATGAGATAATGCTATAAGGGAAGTTAGATCCTGGAATACAATAACTTTTAGTAATCAGTCTGAAGAAAGACCCCAATCAACGAGCGACAGCAAAAATGCTTAAACTATGTACCATTTTTAAGGATATAAACTTTAAGGAAATTTTTATCACTGAGCCCCCAATCTTCAAGGAAGAATTTAAAAATTAGAAGGAAGAGGATAGCGGATAATTTCTTTTTTAAACTCGTCTCGAGAAGAAAATGTTTTTTGGTAACTTCAAGCTCAGGCTATTGACTATTTCAAAGGTAAATGGAAAATTATTTATGGCTTATCGATATCTTCCAAGCAAACAAATTAAAAGAGAATTTGAGCTCAATTTAAACGACTATGCACAATTATCAAAGGAAGGCTAGTTTGAGGTAATAACAAGCCACAGGAAATACTGTTTTCGTGTAAAAAAGGGGCAGTAGCCAGGGTAGATTGTTAACAAAATTAACGGAATAATTAAAAAAGGATACCAGCTTGAGTGATACTAGATTATATTATTAGAGTCATGAGACGATGTGTTTATAAATACCCCAATCAATTTTGTTAGGCTTTTCATAAACTGAAATATCATATTAATGCTATTATGCTGAAATTTATTCAAATTGTATCATTTTTAACTTGATGATCAGAAAAAAACGATTAAATATTATCCTTCTATCTATTGTCTAAATTCTTAAATCCAGAAGTCTTTTCCAATTCAATTCCTAAATTTTTACAAGAAGAAATATTGATAAACTGGTTCTTTCATATTGAGTAATTTAAAAAATAATTCAACTCAATTGCAAATTACTGAGGATTTTAATGTACGATAGTAATTAATAAAATGAAATAATATCAATTTGTCATCTGCAGAGGAGAGGTCATTTCCAAGTTAGGAGGGCATGAATCAATCTAATAATGTTGTGGTGCAATATATTTAGATGTAGAATAATTCAATGATGATGTCTTGCTTTGAAATGCAAATGCATTGGTGAGGGCCTAGTTAATGATTAGACTTTCTTATATCGTCGATTAATGATGACTCTAATTTTCATTAATTTGTTTCAGCAAAGATTTATTGTAGTTTTCAAGATCTTATACTCTTTTTTGCCGTTGAGTTTCCCCTTTCAAGTATTACTGATATTATTTTTTTGTTTCAAGTGATAACTATTCAGTATTTTAACAAAAATTACTTGAGTTTTTTCGATAAACCTATTTTCTAGGCGAATAACCCGGCCCTTTGGCAAGACATAGACCATTTTATTTCACAATTCTTTGCCCTTTTTTCAATATTTGGCATAAAGGTACTGTTTCTTATTATCTTGGCAACTGATAGTGACGAACAGCGCTTTACAGAGGCTTAGGATTTAATTATTAAAAAATTTTTACAGAAGGGGATGAGATTGCCTCGAATATTCTTTTCCTTCGATGAATTGGAGATTTGAGTGGTTGAGAAATTTAGTCAATTTCCTAATTTTGTACTACATTCCAAGATGGATTAGCCACTCTTGGCGAATGAGGAGGTATAGCATGTAATTCTGTTAACTTAGCTATCGATATTTTATTTTCCTTTAAGAAATTTCTATGCATCTATAGAAAATATTATGTTTAAATGCCAAATCGACAGACAAAATATATAAAATTAATTTTTTTGCGAGACTGTACAATCCAAAAGATATTGTCAATATTATTGAATATAAATTGTTCAAGCGTTTGTATTGGAATTAAATCAATTAATGGCGAAATGTTTAACCTCCTACAACTGTTATTTTATAGAAGATGGGAGTAGCCAATTATTGTTTCCCCAATTTCTGAGGCCAACTCCAATTTTATCTTTAATTTGACCCAATATTTCCTTCTCTTGGATGAGTTCAGAAAGGGGTTCTTCGATGGATTGGAAAATCCTCTGCTTTTCCTTTTAGGAATCATCGCCAAATGAAGATGGACTTCGCAACTCAATTGTTTCCATTTTTGATTGAGCAATGCTAGCAACACGAAGGCTGCTACCCTGATTAGAACTAAATAGATCCTTGATAATGCTAAAAAGGAAGATAATGCCCAGCAATATGAACATCTTGGTAATTTTATTTTTAAATAATTCCCCAATCATGTTAGATCTAAGTTAAATGTTAAAATACCCTTTGTTTCGAGTGGCCTAGACTTATTGTTTTAACTTTTAATTTTAAATTTGTTTTTGCTAGCATTCTTCTTGCAATTTTCTGTTAAGCTCCTCAAGTTATTTGACCTTCTACTTTTTACGGTCTCTGGAAATCTGAGCTGAAATTCTGTTTCTTTGTTTTTTATGTTCTTCTTCTTATTTGTCGCAATGCACCACTGTCATGTCAAGAATATTTTTTCTTTGTTTGGCATTAAGCTTCCTATTTTTGGCTCTAAATCTTTTAAGAATGTTTTTTTGTTTGAGCACCTTGAGCTTTACCAAATCTAGATCCACACCCTTAAAACAACTATTGCAGGTAACCAGTTCCATAATTTCATTGAGGGGAGTGTCACAGAGATCGATAGATCGTTCCAGATGGCAAAGAACCTAAATTTAAAAAACGATACCTCTTGAGCTGAGCACTTGGCTTGGATGATTTCGTCATTTGAATCATGGTCATAAAAGGTGGTAAGGCAATGATTGAAGAAAGCATGATCATACTCTGGAGAACTTAGCGGATACTCTTACTCTTCCATCTTGATGATTCTGTTCATTGACTCAATTATTACAATATATTTAAAAAAAAAAGAAATAATGACTCTTAAGCTCAGTAAAATCCTTTCCCTTGTTTTAAATAGGATTCAAGACCAAAAAGATGCCCTCTATTTAGGTGGCTAAAATAAATTTGAAAAAATTGAAAAACTTAACATAACTGATTCTATGCTATTTATATATGATTGAACGGTGATCACATAACATCAGATGATTTGCATATATTTTTTTAATCATTAATTTTAATGACTGTTAGCTTAAATAGGAATGGCTACATGGACAACTGTAAGATTTTAATTAAAATGGATAAAATTTGTCTAGCATAAGAGATAAATAATAATAATAATACTGATAAAAGTTATCAATGAAGAGAATAATTTTTTAAAAAAAAGAAAAGTATCAATTTATAAGTATGCTATAAATCATTATCTGCTGTCTTTTAATTAGTATGTATTTGTGAACCGAATAGAAAATTAAAAAATCTTAAATCCAGGTGGAAAATTGATGAAATCAATTGAGGAGAACATCTTCTTATAAAATGATTTTGGGGATGTTCGGGTTTTTATCAAAATACTATTAATTTCTACAGTTTAAAATGATATTAACCATGACTAATAATTTATTATTTGCAACTGCTAGATTATTTAAAGACAATCACTATAGCTTAGCTTCATTACATGTCAAATCTACTCAGATATCTATAAAATTGAGCCATTATCTTCTAATATGTCTATTACAAAAGTTACAAATATCAATAAGATAGGGTGTTCCTCGAGCATGATTTTAATGTGTATTCTTTCGCTTCAAACTGTTTAGAAATGGATTATATCACAATAAGTGAGCTTTTCCTCAAATTAATTTTTTATTTTTATTAAAGAAAACATATCAAAAATCCTATTTTAAAGTTTTTTACGACAATAGTGCTTTAATATTGATTCAAAGCTGTTCTTTTGCAACAGTTCGCCACAATAACAGTTTAATATCCATATCCATTTTCGACACATTTTGCGGAGATTAAGGATTTAATCATTTGCTTTTAATTTTCAAACTCTAATGAACAAACTTGGTGAACAAATTACTTGACTCAGTAGAGAACTGCAGAAAAGCATCTAATAAAATGTAGTGCTGGGTTCAAAACGAAAGATAGGATTTACACGTAAAAAAATAAAATCAAAGAAAAGAAACATTTTACACTAAAAATTCCATCGAATGGCGGATAAAAATCGATGTTTGATATTTTTCATTATTTTCTTTATAAATGATTCTAAAGGCATGCACATTTAAATGATGAGGCCTGTTTATGTTCATAATTAAAAAATATGTAAATGCCTCGAAAAAATTAACTACACTCAAAATAACCCAATAAGGCACAATCAAAATCAACAAAACAAGATAAAAATAAATTATCTCAGTCATCAGAACCTAAATATTTAATTAATAAAAAAAATTACGAGAAATATGGCGAAAAAAATAACGAAAAGAAATCATTTTCAAAAAAACTTTCGCAATCAAATACTGACAGAAGAGTAAGGTAGTTTCTCTTTCTCAAACAATTTACTTAAAAATAGTTCGAGAATTAATAATTATAAGCTTAAATGCTAAAAAAAAAAGGCATTCTTGAGAAGAGATCAGAAGCATCAAAACCTCATATTGAAGAAATTTAATAGTGTTTGGCCACAATCAGAGAAAACAAAAACACAAAAATTGCGAAAGAAATACTAGTAAATAAGATGCAAACGAAAACAGAGTTAATAAGATTGGCAAAAGAATAGGAATTAAGACTTTAAAAAAATTATATTATGTCAACTAGACAAAAAAATGAAATTTAAAATGAAATTAAGAAAATATATTCCTTATAGAAATAGTAAGCAATGAATAGTGAACAAAATAATATTAAATAACATTATGAATACGGAATTAATACAATGTATGAAAAGTATGGTAAATTATACTAAACGAAAGAGGATACATTTATCAATTCATTATCGAATATAAATATATTTCAAAAATAGGAGAGAATATTTAGTTGGATGAAAGAAGAAAAGAATAAACGGAGAAACCAGCAAGAAAAATAATTTTTTTAAAAGGAATTAACAAACCTCAATTAATAAAATGAATCATAACAAAGTTAATTAAAAAAAGAATTGACTTAAATAAATTCGAATCGATAAATTAATCTTCAATAATTAGGAAATTTGAAAGAAAAGTTACAACATTAATCAAATAATTAGAAAATAAATAAATTAGAATAAGAAATAAATAAAACCACACAATAAAGTTAGAAATTAAATATGAGATGGAATTAGAATCAGAAGAAATGGAAATAACAGGAAAATGAAAAAGATAGGAGATATAAAAGGCTCATTAATATTCTTTAATTATCTTCACAACAACAAATACAATTAGATGACAATTAAAAAGATCAAATCATCAAATCACCTCTCGAAAGAGAATGGTAGCAGATATAAGAGGATAATAAAAAGAACATTTAAGAAAACTAAAAACTGACAAAAATAAAAATATCAAAACTATAAAATAATTACTAAAAATAAATTAATCGTCTTAAATAATGCTATGAAATTGGGAAAAGTCTCAAAAGTGGATATACGATTTTGAAAACTAAATTTTTCCAACAAAGCTCTTGGAAATATTTAACTTAATTTTTTAAAATGAACAAACTTCTCGATGAAGCAAGATTTTAATCCGAATCTCTTCAGGAACAGGAAAATTTATTCAAACAGGAAGTCCATTTTTATGAACAAATTTAGAAATCATTTGATTTAACCAGACAAAATCTAAGTGTATCGCCCAACTCACAATCTCGAAGAGCAAATTCAAATGAAGCAAGTATATGAAACCATCATCTAATGTCATTATTCATTATCATTAATAAGATTTAAATTATTTTTAAATAGCTGAATATTTTAAATTAAGAATTAAATCGATCCTAACTTGAGCAATCATTAAATTAATTGACTCTCCAACCTTCTAGATCACCACCGAACATCACTAAGACTCTTTGATATCTTGATTGCATTCAAATAGTCTCTTCACGCTATTGCTTTGTTCAATTTGTTTAATTTTCCAAAAGATATCTTTATGTCTTCAAGATTAGCCATATTGTCGAGAACATATAGATTTTTTCAATTTTATGTTGAATTATTTAGTTAGAGAATCATTTCAATTTTTATTGATTCATCATTTTATAAACTATGAAATATTTTATCATTATGTTGGATTAATACGCTTGGGCTATTTTTCCCTTCCATACGATTTTCCTGTATTTTAATTAATATTTTGTTCAATATTTTATATCCTGACCGCCCTCCAATATATTTTCATAATTATTATCTTTGCCAAAACATCGAAGAGATATTCTCGCTGTTCTCACAGCCTTACAACAAACAACCAAGAAATTCTTTATATTGAAGTAATACGAAATGAGCTCACACTTTAATTCTTTATTTTACTCGATTAACGTCTCTTCTATGGATTATAAGAAATGATAATTTATAATAATTAAAAAAACATCACTTCTTCAGTGTCTGCATAAATTTTAAAAAAATTGTGTGCAGCTACTGAGAGCAATCATCTCCAGTGAATAAACTGGCAATATTAAGGCAAATTCCATTTAAACTCCCCACTATTAAGCAACACTTCATGATATTGTTAATCCGTTGTAACCTGATATTCTCAAGTGAGTCATACTAGTTTTATTATAACAATTTCACTTATTCGCACATTAGGGCATAAATCTATTTCGAAAAATTGTCTATTAGATAGAGGTTAATATATCTTCCGCTTTTCAGAATGAACAAATTATAAAGATTGCGAAGGGAACCTAAAATTTCTTTGTTTTACTATTACAACCTCGTCTATATTTTTAAAGCTTCTATACTATTTTTGAATGAGTAAAGTTCTTTGCCATCAATTTGGCAACAAGAAAATTTGAAAGGATTGATAGTCATTAAATTTTTGTACTGGCTGACAATAGATTTATTGCTGAGGGCTAGCTGTACTTTTAATCTTTCGATATAAAACTTTTTATATGTTAAAAAGATTAGTTATTACCAGCATTCTGTTTCTTCATATATTTCTTTAAATTATTTGACATATGCAGGTAACTGATTAAGTAATTACAAATGCAGCTCTATCTTTTCAGCAATGTCACTCCTATCAATAGAATTGTTCCCGATCTTGCTACTGAGTTTTAGATTGATGTCTTCTGGTGGAATGAAGTGACTTGCTTTTATTCTAATTATTTTGAGTTTAACTTAGGGCTTTATCTGCGTTATGTCTTGAGTTGCTGTTCGATAAAAATCTATTATTTTTTGTGTTTTGGCTTGTGATCTCATATGTTTTTCAATAGATGAATCTTTCTTTTTGCTTTTACTTCTAATATAATTTAAAGATTTTAGGCGTAATGGAAATTGTAAAGAACTGGTTTTGTCTATCTTTTCCTGCATCAAATTATTCAGTTATTTACGAGTCTGATAATATTAAGTTATAATATTCTAATTCGATTTTTTATCCTCATCGAGATTGTAAGTTGAGCTTGACGAAGTTGGCAAGTATGACTATTGTGTCAAACAATATTTTTTTTTTTTTAATGGACTTTTCGATTATGGAAATTTTTACTTTTCAATCTAGCTGCTACGGTTACTGTTGACGATTATTTAAGTCAAATTGGTTTTAGGTTTAATGTTGTATTAATTGCATCTTTCAACTGTTACAAAATTGCTTTTGCCAGAAGTTTAAAATGCTTTCTATTTTTTTGCCTGTATTCTGATGTTTGGAATTTGTTAAGGTGAATTTGCTTCCCTATTCATTTTACTTGCATTATTCCTCAAACTAACATTACATTCTGTTGTTTTTTGTAATTTTTAAACTCGCTGCATATTATTCTGTCGCTTCACTATTGCTGAAATCCCTTTTTCATTGAGATACAAAGTAGTTGCCTTTTATATTTTGGAGTATATTGGAGACTTATGCCTCAGATGGGAACTGTTTTCTTGCCTCATTTTTTCCCGAATCAAAGAAAAACGATAATTGTTATCAATTATATTCATACTGGCAATTCATAAAAAAAGAAAATGACTAACATAATACAATAATTCATCAGTATAAACATCATTTTTGGGACAACCAATTTTTAAGACTGATTTCTTTTTGGAAATTCTTTGTTTTTACAGCCTGCAGATTTTATTTAATTGCATTATTATTTGATGATTTTATATCAAGGAGCAATTTTTGTTCAGATGCTGCTTTTTAAGCCATTTACATTTTTGCAAAAATAGAACCTTAATCATCATCCTCCGACGCTGAAACATTTTATTTGCTTGTTTTAGGTAGAGCCTCAATGACCATAGGTACCTACTTAAATTTTGGGTTGTTCATCAATTAAAATATCTCATCACTTTAATCAGTTTCATCATTAGAATCTTTGTGTGCCCATTCAATGATTGATTTCATATTATTTTAAGAATATTGGCTCGCTTTATTTTATTTTTTATTATTAACAAAAGACGGAGAAATTAGGCTTGGCTTTAACGATTTTGAAGATTTTCGGGATAATGGCTGAGTTTTCTCTTATTTTTTGCAACTTAGTGGATGGGGAATATTTGGTTTCACCCATACTGAGGGAACCTGCATAAACTTATTTTCATATTTTTTTGTTTTATAAATATGAGAGTCTGGCAATGATTTGATTACCTCGTTAATTGGTGTTTTCCAAGGATAAATAGCAAGAATTCTAAACTACTTCAAATGAATTGGTTTGAAATAAAAGGGAGACTGCTCAAATCTTCCACTTTTAAGAACACCTCTGATAATGTGATCGCATATCTAATAGTGAACTGCCATCACATCATCTTTCTTCACTGTGACTAAACATAGGAGCTGGCATTAGCGATACTCATCTTTACGATATATGTTTTTCAATATATTAACGAGCTCATCCATTTCTACTCCTTTGTGAATACGATGGCATTAGACAACTCTGCATTTGTAATAATTTACGTTATGATCTAGCCTTAACGAAGTTTTTCTTTGATAGTCTGCTAAATTGAAGTCAGCATTATTTGAATTAAACGTTTATAATTGGCAATTTAATTACTTTATAAAGAATTATCATAAATTTAATTATTAGGCGGGCTATTCATCAAATTACTTTAGTTTTACCGTTTCCCTCATAGGCGTAAACCATTTAATAACCTATTTGAATGGATGTCCTTGCCTTCTATCCATTTTTATAATTATGACAGTAGTATCTTTTGGTTTTGCCCATTTACTGAAACATGCATTCGGAATGTTTGTCGATTCGTCTAGAAACTTCTATTTAAAGTAAAATTGTCATATTATTCTTCCATTAATTTTATATATATATTTGTTGTAGAAGCTTGATGAACTGATGAACTAAGTTATTTGCTTCAAAGTATGTAATCATTTGAGGGTAAATTTGCTTGTTTGTTGCATGGGATTTAAAAAGATAACAGACACGTTTATAGATCAATATTTAGTCCTTACAATCTGAATATTTTCCTTAATTTTGTTCTTAAGCAAGCGGACTATAAAATTTGATCGCTGTGACACCTCCTATCGATCGACTTCATATAAAGAATTGAGTTATACTATCTTTATTCTTACTGTGTGTAATCAGATTTAATACATCCCATCGCTCATTATATCACAGAGAGACATTTTCTCCCAGAATTACTGCATCTTGTAAAATCAAAAGAACAAAAATGAAACCAATGTCAAATGCCCACCTTTCTGATCATCATTAACCCTAAATTAAGCGGTAAATACCAAGATCATACTCGTAGGTTTGTCTGACTGGTGAAATGAATATATTGCAGAGATCCTCGTCGGCAATAAGTTAATAATTATTTTGTATTCCTTTATCATTTTGCAGATTACCTTTATGAATTATGAATATTAATCAAAGAGTTTAATAATATTTGGATAGTCTCCTTTGTTAAAACCTTCATTGACATACCCAATGTATAAATAAATAGTTAATTAAATATTTTGTAATAGGCTTAATCATCACTTTTAAGGATAATCAATAAAATTGATAATTTCTTCTTTGCTTCTCTTTTTGATTACAACAGATTATATCAATCTTCTTTTATTTAATTTAAGTCAAGCTATAGACGTTAGAATCCTGAAGTTTCTTTATTTGAGCCAAATCATTGTTTTTTTCTTTAAATATTTTTTTCTTTTCCTCAAACTAATTAATAAAAGCCTAGATAGAGTTAAATTATTTCTGCATAATCTAAATTTGTTATGGTCGATATTATATGATTTCTTCATAGAATCGATGTCGGGAGAAATCATAATCTTTTTAGTTTTTGAATTTGAATCCTGCTTGATAGCATGTATTTAAGGAAATACATTTATCTTCATAATCTTTTGTAAGCTATTCTATCTCTTTTTCATAAATGGATTTTTGGGATTGACTTCTTTTTGAGTATTATTGCTCTATTTCTTTGAATTAATTTGAGAGTTTTATATTGTAATTTTCATATTTTGTATTAATCTAGATTTTAAAAAATTATATTTCTTCAAGTCTTCGACTTCTTTAAATGCTCATAGCTCGATCTGCATCCTATTCTTCTTTGATATTATTTAATTTTATACTTAAATAGCGTTTTTGTAATTATTCAATGTAAATATTTTGATAATTAATGGCCGATGCAAGTTTATGTTTTCTCTTATTATCTTGTTAATTTTAAAATTATTGTTCAAGCCTTTTTAATTGCTGCTATTCATTTAAAATTTGTTAACATTTCTCAATGCACGTAACTTGATTCTTTTTTTTCATTTTTTCAATTTCCTTCTAGCTTTTTTTTTCCCATATTTCAAAAATGTTTAATTTTTAGCTCATGTCTAATCGTCTCTCCAAATCTCTCTGTTTTTTTAATGGTTGTAAGTTTTTTTCATATTATTCTTTAATAAAAATTTTTTCTAATTAGTATTGCTCTCGAGACTTAATTTCTTGTAACTTGCGTGTGAGTTTAAGTTCATTAGAAATTTTGCTTTTTTCCTAATAATTCATTGGTTTATTCACTTTCAATCTTTTTTATTCATACATCATACATGAAATAAGCAATAAATTCCTTTGCAATTATAAATATTTCGTAGATTTCACTTGTTCTTATTTGTATCTTTCATTTTTATCAATATATCTTTTAACTTCGTTTAGTTAGACAATAATATTTTACTCTTATTTCTCAAGGTCCTCGTATTCTTGTATCAATTTTTATTATTATTTATTCAATTTATAGAGCCTTTATTTCCTTTCAAAAGGTAGAATATCGGATACTTGATCTTGGGACGATTGGATAGAAGTAATATTTTTTGAATTTAACTTTGAGCGGCCTTTGTTGGGCACACTATGGTATAATTTGTTTTCAGAAGTCCTCCGGTTCATCCTAATTATTTTTAATATGAAAATAGGTTAAATTGAAACATATAAAATGAATAATGCTGATTTTTATAAGATTACGAGTGAATATCACTTCATATGGTCCCTGTTATATTTTATACGATTGAAGTATTTTGACTCTTTTCGTTGTTTTCTGTTCATTTACCCAAAATTACGTTTGAATCATGCCATCATTTTCGTTACCTAATTATTTGTACTATAAACTCAGAATATTTATTGATATATTTTAAAAATACTCAAAAGGATGACAAAATAACTGCTATAGACCAAGTTCAAAATGATTTTACGATACAGCCATATTTATAAATTAAATTTTGACACACCAGCGAATAAAGCTCATAAAATTTAATAGAGAAATATTGCATCATAAATAACATTGTTTAGAAAAGGGATTGCTGGTTTGTATGCGACTGGTTTTGACTTTGGTTTTAATAAATTCCCTTGTGACTTGAAGAAAATAATGCTTTAGATTTTCCATCGCCTAAATCTATTTTTTGATCCGGTATTCTCGTTAAGATTCTTACAGTAAAGAATTTTTTAACTCAGTCTCTACTTTTTGTCGAAAAACATACTTGGCCTAAATAAGGCAATCCTCCAGTTCAGTGAAAATGGCGTCAATTTGATGGAAGTGTTTGGACTATGCAAGAGAAGGAGTTTGTTATGTAACTTTAGTGAGGGTGATTGTTGCTTCAGTAAACCTTCTGGGTGCATATCTAACAGTTTTGACAATTCCTTCTTCATCGTTTTTTTTCTTTTCCAATTTAATATTTACTTTTCTGGAGGGTTCTCTTCTCCACAGTGCAAAATCCTCATTATTTTAATGTTGTAACAATTATTTCTTCAATTGATTACTATCCTTTGGAGGCATAGTATAGCCTTATCGTTAAAATATAATGCTAACAAACTAAAATTAAGATTGGAATGATATGGCTATTGCCCATTCGCTGATAACTGATAGATAGAGTATAAATAGAATATAACTTTTTAAAATCTTTATCATTTTTATAGATTCAGTAACTGGTTTGGTAACAAACTATTTGTTGAGCAAAATAGGAGTATTTAATTTTAATAAGATAATTTATATATACGATAGATGGGTAATGCTCAATGCTGTGATAGACAGGATCCTATAGAATTTACAAGCCAACTCCCTATCAATAACATAAAAACTACTCAAATTAAAAAGGAAGTTGAGCAACCTAAGAGTAGTAAAGTTAGAAAATATGTAGATGTGAGTTTTGAACCAAAACCATAACCCCAGCCACAGATACACCAACAGCCAACCATCAAAAGCGAGCCAGAAAATGATCAATCTATAATACCGTAACTATCTCCTCAAATTAAAAAACATCTTCAAAATTATAGTAAGTTTACCATAAAGCAGAATATTTTGAGGAACACTTTAAATTTAACCCATCAACCAAATCTTTTGGAAAATAGGTTTATGTAGGACAACTTGACAAGGTAATTTTCAATAAATATAGTCCACTAAAATACCTGAAGGATACGGCAAGATGTATAAATCAGATGGTTCTCTCTATATTGGAGAATTCCACAAAGGCAAAGCATAAGGGCAAGGAATTTATTTAATGCCTAATGGCTCGTATTATTCAGGACATTTTACGCACAATTGCGCTGATGGATAGGGTTACTACTGGTCATAAGAGCTATAATATAAGGGAATGTTTCAAAAAAATCATTTTCAAGGTCAGGGTGCCTAAAGAAGCAAAATTCATGAGTTTTAGGGGAAATATTACGAAGGTTTCAAAGTACATGGCATTTATAAGTGGCGAGATTAATAAAATAATGAATATGAATATACAGGCGATTTTAATGCTTATGGCGAGTTTAATGGAAATGGTACATTCATATTCATTTAGGTGTTTTAGTTGAATCAAAAGGCAGCTATACAGGAGAATTTGTCAACAATTTGAAATTCGGAAAGGGAGTGTATAAATATACAAACGGATTAAGATACGAGGGAGATTATAAGTAAGGAGTTAAGTCTGGTTTAGGTGTCTTGTACAATACAGATAACACTATTGCCTATGAAGGAGAATTTAAGAGTGACATGCCTCATGGAATAGGCTGTGTATATCATCCAGTCAAGGGGAAATCATAGACAAGATGGGCATATGGCATAGATTCAGTTTTTTTGTGATGATCGATCAAATAACCGCTATAAAAAAATAATCCAACTATAATTTCATCATTTATCAATAAAATGAATTTCATTTCTATAAAAATTGACTTAAAATCTTAATTATAAAGACCCAAATATCTATTAGAGTTAATTAAAGTTTGTTATTTGAAAAAAAATTTTAATTTAAGAAGATTGCAAAATTTAATGAACTTAGTATATTTTAGTCAAAATATCAATTGCCAGCAGTACAATCAAATAAGCATTCCATCAACCAATTGAGTCGTGTAGCGAAAAAGACGATCCACTGGCAAATTACTGGTTGTTTATCTAAAAAATAGATATTTGGAGCAAATTATTGACATTTCTTTGGTTATCCGATCATCCAACATATAGTTACGGTATCCAGCATGGCAGCTCTCATACAAAGATCTCATCAACATATTTTATTCTTCTTCTTTGCTGGTTATTTTTTATGTTTTACTCTAGTTATTTTTTAAGTGAATACGATGAAAAAATGTGAGCTATCTATCCAAATGTTATTTTAGTTACAATTTAGTTCGCATATGGTCCAGACAAATTGTTATCTCATTGCCTTTGATTACTGTCGGAAAATTCTTATCTGCAGGCCGAGTAGAAGTTGAGGGAAATGATGCTGATTCAAGACCACATTTGCGTTTGAGTTTTATATTGGGTCGCACATCCATTGTCGAAAACTTTTTGTATAATTCTGAAGTATATTCGGAATGATAGAGCCAGTGTTTCACATATTTATTGGCATCTTGTAATCTCAAAGTTGTTCCGAAGTTTACAAGTTAAAATACGTGATTAAGTAACAATGAGGCCACATCGTTTTGAGTTGGATCATATCCCTTGACCATCTAAATAAATTACTAACTTAAATTAAAAAATATAAAATAAATGCTCACTTACGTCAGTGTAATGGACTTTCATGAATATCTTTAAAATTTAAAATTAACGAACATTTTTAATGTTAAATTAATATCTCTTGTGCTCAATATCATCAAATATCCATATTAATGTTGTCGTTAAATCATTTGTAAGATTCCTATTCCTTCTTTCTGGATTCGTTATTAATATTACCATGCAAATGACTTTTTTTACCAAGTTCAATCAGTTTGAAGGGGCTTGTTATCGATATCTTTTGACGACGCCGGTCGCGACTCTCCTACAAATTAGAACTGTTTGGGTAACGAATTGTTAATTCAGTGGAAACATATCTTGGAATAGGTTTAAAGGATTGCTCATTTCTTAGGGGAAGATTTTCAGTTTAAATGTTTTCCTTAGCAACAGCATGACCTTATGCATTCAGATATGATACGCTCTTTTCTTGCTCGATTAGCAAAGGATTATCGTTAGGCGGCAAACGTGATTTTGTTTTCTTTTTAGGCGATAGTGTGATATAGTTGGGCTTGCCCGACTTGTTCGAAATCGCACTAGGGATCCTCCCACAATCTTCCGTATAATATTTTTCGTTTCTTTCACCATACTCCATGGCTGTTTAAGATAAATAATTATTATCAAAATTTAAGATCACGCAATAAACAATAAATAAGCAAAGACACAAATATTGCAATTTGTAATTGAAATAATAAAAATGATTCTTTGACAATTTAATTTTTTGATTTGCTCTCCTCCAATAACAGATATAATAATTCTTTGATAAGATATGAGCAGCAAATTCACTTTTTAGAATTTGACAATCACTGTTGATTTTAAAAATGATTTCTCGCTATCAATGACCGCATCTGATAATTATACAGGGGATCTTTTCATCAACTAATCCATTTAGCTCAACAAAATTAAAAAAGATACCATTATCGCAACCCTCTCCAGGAAAAACGAGCAGAATCTTAAATGTAACTAATCTGTAAGGAAGGTTAATTTAACGTGGTTGACCTAGAACCTAAAAAATTAATTATCTCCTTTATCGTCACCTTTGATTTTCTGCCCACTTTTTCAGAACAAATTACACTCGATCAAATTTCTAATCGAGGAAATGGTTTTAACAAAGTAGAATCTGCAGAACTTAAAAGCGATATTGAGGAATTAGAAAAACTAGTCGATAACTTATCTATTAATTCATCTGATTATACAAATGAAACCACTCAAGCTTTTTCTCCATCAGGTGAAATAATGCAAAAATAACTGTCCAAAGGAAGTTATTTGGTATAAATAAGCGGGTTGTATGTGCCTACTGGCTCAATAATCTCAAAGAATGATCTCGTTTTCACTTTTCAAATTGGAGACTAAAAGCAATAGCGAGTTTTTTGCACACATATAAATGGAGGGTATGGCTATCCGTATTTTTTGAGGAAAGATATTGTGCTAATCAGTGATTGTTTACTCAAAATAGCAGTCGACAATAAACAGAAATCGACTATGACTTTAAATAATAACATTATCACGATTCGACCCTCGTTGAGAATAGCTTCATGATGATTAATCAAACTTCATAACAATGTCATCCTAATATTGGCTCAGTTAAATTTATTTATTTATATAATTATTTCAAATATCATGATAATCTGATAGTACTTAATTCTACGTCTTGACCTTACCTTTCTATCCAAAAATTAAATGATGCAGTTCTCTCTTCCGCAATCTTCTATATTTATGTTGCTCATCAAAATTTATTAGATATTTCTTTACGCCATAGTCGCTGATGTTGCTTCTATTAGTCACAAAATTGGCAAAATTACTCTTTTAGCAAGCAGTGGGGCATTCCTTTTTTCTGAAAGCTATTACTGCCAATTTTTTAGGCTATGAAATACTTCGATTAAGTGTTATCTATTTATGAGCATACTGGAGTTATTGAGTGAATTTAATATCATCCCCTACAACTTTTGACTTATTCGTAAAGCTAACAACTTTGATTTTTGGAAGGTGAGATTTTTACTTGATGAAGTATTTATTGTAAATTTTCTAATATTTGGCTAAATTTTGCTTTAAGCGGTGGAGAACGTTCATATTATTCAGTAAACCCGTTTCCCAAGGTTTGCATTCGTTAAAATTTCCATTGATAGTACTCTCCATTTTGCAACCAATGATTTTATATAAAATAAAGGAGTACTTCTTCAAAATATAAGCACCGTCAAAAAACAGTACAAAAAAAGAAAAGATTACATGATATGATTTGTAAGCCATAATATTATTAAAAAATTGCATAGTTACTCCTTTAATTTTGACCTTTCTTTCCAATAATTTCTTAGGTACATCTACGACAAACTTAGACTGATCATTAATAAATATTTAGAAAGATCACAAATCTCTGTCTTTTGATAAATAATCAAACATGCTGTCCAATAATTATGAATTTAGATAATATTATGAACATGACTGATCAAATATTGACAAAGAGGCCTCATCAATTTATTTTTGTAATAGCCCAACAAATTATTTAGTAAGTTCATTCTATCTCATCCCTATCTACTGAAAAATTATTAGACAGAAAAATATATTTAATAAAAATCTATTGATTAAGATTGTTTTATTAGAACTATATGAATACACCTCTATGATATAGTTTAGTTATAACTGCTTCTGATGACCTTAAATTAAGCTTATCCCTCCTTTTATGCTCAATCAATGGCATTTTTTAATACGTTGAAGAAGTTTTCCAAATAAAATAAATGCCATAAGCGATTACAACGAACTCATTAACTGCAGGAAATGAAACTCAATAAGATCAATTTCTCAATATTTTTTTTTTGTATCTTGGAGCGATGAGAAATCACTTGGACATATCGTCCTCGAAGAAAAAATCAAAATAAAATAAATATGGAAAATAAAGTAAAAAAAACAGAGAACTACTTGGTCAAGGATGATTTCATCAACCATGCCGCACGATAAGCATATGTTGACATATTCAAAAAAATACTTCTCAATAAACAATTTCTTTACTTGAACGACACCTTTTCAGTTATAATATATATTAATTACTTATATCAATTTCAGCTTATATTATATTTTTATTTCTATAAGACTCATGCTGATTTAAATCGTTATGATATCATATATGTTGATAATTTAAATATATTTAAATGGAGGAAAGCTCCGAATAAAATTAGTTATCGGATGATGCCCATGAATAGAAATATAATCATGATTATGATAAATTTTTTGGGCTGAGTTATCAAAAATTAAGAAAAAATAAAGAAAATAAAGAAAAGATAATAAAAATGATTTATGATAAATAAGGGAGGAAAAATAATAAGTAAGAAAGATAAATTTCTCAAATACAAAGGAATTAAAAAAAGGAATAATGGATAAAGAAATATACAAGTTTGAAAACATACTTCACAGGTCAAATGGTCAAACTTCATTATCAATGAATGAAATTTAAAAAATTTAAGCACAAATAAAAGGCAGTCTCCTTAAAGGTAAAGAAAGTATAAGAAAAATTTTATAATAAAGAAAGAAACTTACAATTCCGAAATAATTGAAAGAAAATATCGAAAAATTGAAATATACATTAAATGAACAAACAAAATATAAGAAGATCATTGAAATTGAAATTGAATTAGCGAACTTAATTTTTCAATAGGTAAATAGAACAAACGATGGATATATGCCATCGCAAATTAAAAATGATCTTCTCGAATAATTTAATAATATTCAAAAATTAAGGATAGAATAAATTAATTAAAGAAAAGATAAGTAGTTGTAAAATAAACAAATAAATTTCAAATAAAAATAAAAAATGAACCGTGATAATTTTGAGTGCAAGGTAATATAACTTTTCAATTAATTGATTTATTAAACATTTAATAATTATACATCCTTATCTGGTAAATACGGAGCAAAAATGAAACGATACATATAGTAAAAGTAAAAAAAATAATAAAAATAAAACAGGAAAGAGCTGAAACTACTTTAAAAAAAGTTAAAAAAGTTAACAGAATTAAAGGAAAAATAGAGAATGTAATTAAAAATTTATTACGAAAAGTATCAATAATCTAAGGAAAGGTCATAAATAAATTTAAAAAATAAATTACGAAAAATGAGTTAATAGCTACAGGGTGCCAAAGCGGCCATTGCAGATTATTATCAAAAGTAGAAATAATAGAAAATTAGATAATAAGAAATAGATATAAATAATCGTAAATTGTTTATTCGTAAGACATAATAGCAGATTGAGAACAATTAGAAAGTTATGAGATAATTAAAAATGAATCCTGACATTAAAAGCCAAATAAAAAATATGCCAAATATGCTGAAACCGGATGATGAATAAATTAAAAAATTAAATTCCTAAAATTAATAATTAAAAGAGGAAATTAGAGTATAAGAAGATTACTTGAAATCAACCTCATATAATCTTTATGACATCTAACGATAATTATCAAAAAAGCGAAGAGCAGAAAATCTCAAAGCTTAATAGAAGTATTAAAATGATATCAGCATATAAAAAGAATAACAAAAAGAATAAATCAAGAGAATAATTTCTGATTATGAAGAAGTAAAAGCAAAAGCAAAAGAAAAAGAAAAAGAAATTAAATAATACAGATAATAAATATATATTAAAAAATAAAGGCAATATTACTACCACCGAAATTTTTTAAAAGATTGTCAAGCTTAAATAGAAATTTTCTTTAAAGAGTAACAAAAATTTAAGGAAAAATAACGTGATTTATACAATTCCTTCAAAGAAATATAAAAATAAATTGAGAAATAAAAAAAGAATGAAATTCTGGAGGTGTAGAAAGAACATTAAAGAAGATAACAATATGTCGATGAATATTATATAACTAATGATTTTGCAAAAGCAAAGTAGTTTAATTAACAATAATTAAAAATATTAAAACAAAATATTGAATTAAAGCAAAAATAGATCATTACGGAAAAGGAAAGGGAGAGATTATAAACAAATTACAACGCAGCAAACTAAGAACTATAAAATTTAAAAACGGAGATTGATAAAAGTATGAAGACATTAAATGGATATAAATATTTAATGACACAATTAAAAGATTCTTTAAATAAAAATTAAATAAACCTAGAAAAACTAGAAAAGAATAAAAAGAAAAGATACAAAAAATTAATCAAAGGTCTTTAAAAATCGAAAAAATGATTATCCATTGAAATTGATGATTTAAATTGTCGAATTTATTATTAAAAAAATAAAAAAATATTTATAAAGTAGTTTGATTCTATTTTTAGATTGCTTTATTGTCCTTTTGTTTTTAATAATATTCCTTAATTTATAAATAAACTCATTTTAGCATATCTTATTTAGCTTAATTTTATCGTATCAAAATTTGAGAAAATGATAAATCTGTAATTTTTCATCCTATATGACTAAAAAATAATTTCATTCAAAGTTCTAAATCAATGGGTCGAGTTAAAATTCTGTAACTGGTAAATATGTTGACCTTTACATAAACATCGACAGTTTTTAAAAAACGTTAAGATGAATAAACATCAAGATCAATCATTTGCTTCTCCTGATTATTAGAATATTTGGGATTCACCCTCTCCTTTAACTTTAAGATCATTTCCTTAGTTGTGCTTAATTTTCAGATGAATCTGGAGAGCAGATTCTTCATGATACAATTTGTTACAAAGTTTGCACTGGTGATCGTTATCCTTTCCTATCTTACCATATTTCATCTTGTTTATTTCATAGGGTCTTAATTACTATTAGCGTTGTGCAAAAAGAGTATCAATTTTCAGCAATCTTTTAGTAAAATGATCGATGCTATCCCTTAATTGCGAAATGGTTCTTTTTCCGATTTAGTTTACCAAAAATCTTTTCCAATATCTATCATAGTAGTTAATTTCCGGATTATAGTCTTCACAATCTTCGACTGGTATATCCAAGTGATGGCAAATTGACGTTTTACCAAGATTTTTCAATTTTTGAATTCTCTCAAGGACGTCAGTCTATATTTTAGTAATGCGATCATAGAGCTAAGTTTCTTATTGGTTTGGAGAACCACCTTTATTTAAGATTTTATGACTCATTTTCCCTTTTCTATTATAGAATGATTAAATAATAAATTTATTCCTTACTGGAACCGAATAAAAATACCTTTTATTTTAAAGATCAAACTTATAAAGTTTATATTTGTGCTATGGAGTTCTAGTTTAAATTTTATTGCAAAGAAAATCGTAAAATAATTTAATTTTAAACAAATCAATTCAGAAGATGGACTTCAAGGATGTTCGATATTATAAAAACTGATCATTGCAAGTGCAGTATGAGGATAATTTAACGCATCTTTGCATCATTCTTTATTATTTTTATATCTCAGAATACAATTTATTTGTATTTATTTAGCATTTTAAGAAATAAATGCACCAAAAATCCACAAATCTCAGTCTGATCTTTGTGTAGATAGTAGTTTGCTAATAAATATGATACAAAAATATCTTATACATAATAGTTGAAGTAAAAATCAATGGCAAAGCTCTTCTACTGTCTACAGCTACATCCATTTTTTTATAAAAGGATGTTTCAAGAGCTTAGAAGCTGAAGGCCGTTCTGTTGGATTTTTTTTCAAGCAAAATGTGATAAAATTGCACAGTTAAAGAGAGCCCGATTTCATTTAGAATGATTCAGTAACTATTCTTTTTAACTCCTACTTACTAGTGACATTAAAGGGATTTTAACCTGTAAAAAGTTAATAGCCCATCGCTCCAAGTGCCCAAATGTCAATCTTTTAATTGTATCGCTCCCCTTGCAGCATTTCAGGAGATAAATAAAGTGGAGTTCCACAAAGGGTTTCTCTCAGTTCTCCTTTTTATTTTATACAGATACTGGATTATCCGAAATCACAAATTTTTGGAAACCCCTAAATCGATATAAATTTACATGAATCAACACGATATTTTCAGGTTTAAGATCTCTATGAATAATATTTTTTTAATGCAAATTTTGTACAGCGGCCAATAAGGAACGGAATATGAAGGAAATTGAATCTTCCTTGAGAGTTATCTTTCTTTGAAGAATTTAAAAAAGTTGCCCATCAGACCCTAGCTCCATGAAAAGATAAACAAAACCTCGATCGCTGAAGATGGAATACACCTTGATGATGTGACTGTGAACAAGATAGGACTGAATTTTTAGTTATTTGATCAACTAGGACTCCATTTTGTTGCGCTTGGCTTGAGATTCTTTTTTAAAATCTTATTTTGAGAATACTTTCATTGCTCCTATAAATCCTGTTTCCCGATGTCTAAGTGGAAAATTATTTACATTGCGAGAAAAACTTTGCCATGGCGTCCTCTTCCTAGTTATCGTAGGCATTTGAAATCATGTATGCTAATCTCTTTCTTTTTCAGAGATCGACAGCTGTCATCCGTATCTCTTAATCCTTTATCATTGATTTTTCTAAATTGCTTGTTATCTTGAACCGGCACAGACAGAGTTAGGGGATGTTTAAAACTTTCATTTTTTTGTATTTAATACTCAGATTTAACCTCTTTATAACCCTTATCTTTTTAGGATGTTTCTTCAATATTTTGTATGGAGGTAGGCTTTTGTATGCTTCTTTTAATTTTAGGGGTTAGATACACATTATTTCTTTCTAAAGGCTTGTCATTCAAATAACCTTTGCTGAGGCAGTAGAGGGATTTCTGATTTAATAGCATTCAATTATATTTTTGTATTAAAATTAGAATAAAATCCGATATTTTGAATAAGCTACTACTGAACATGCAAATTATTAATTACTTGGTTTTGTCAAAGCTACTTATAGTTCAGAATACTTTATCAGAAATCAAGCAATTTTAATTTTTTGCAATTAAGGTAAAAAATCTAAAATTATAACGATAACCAAAACCGATATAGCTTATAGAATTATTATATATTTGCAGAGTTTGTTACGTATAAGTTTATTATGAACAAGCTTCAAGTCAGGTGATTGATTTCTTCTTGGTATTTCATGATTTCCGTGAAAAGACCTAAAGAATATTGAAATTTTATATATTTTCAATTTTTATAAAAATTGAAACAGTAAATATTAAACGGGTTTTTAAATGGTGATAGTAAAGAAAGCCTTTTAAAAATAAGTTAAGAATTTAAGTATTAATTTATGAAGGATGAAAGAAGAATTTATGAAATTAACTTAACATAGATAGATGTAGATAAACTTTAGAAACTATTTTTCACTTTGATAATTTATGAAAGAATCATTCTTTTTAACCTATTTAAAATTATATTACAGGAAAAATCAATTAAGCCTTGTATTGATATATGGCTACTGATTACTTGGCATAATTATATTGCTCTTAAACTTGTAAGCGTAACTAAAATGAACAGTATTTACCGTGCCATCAGTAGTCGAGAATAGAACAAGAATACTATCAGTTTATTTGGGGTTAAAACCTCTACAATTAAACATCGTAATTTCAGTAACTCAAGATTAATATCCCCGCATTATTTTATAGACATGGATTTTAATAAAGATGTTCATCCAATTGAAAAGAACCATCTCGTAGATAAAGATCACATGACGAATAAAAGCAGTGATCTCAAAAAATATTGTTTTAATCGCTTGAAAACCTCCCAGGAATAAAAAATTCAAGGGATCAGAAAAAACAGTAGTATGAAAGTTATTAGAAGAACTGACTCGCATACCTTTTTTAACAAGTCAAAAATACCGAAAGCCACCAATACAGAATGTTTGCTCATGAAGCCATAAGATAAGTATAATAATCAATCAGAGAAAGGAAAATCAATTTCAATAAAAAGAAGAGTTGAATTGATTAAAAAGAATCAGACAAAACTTAAATTGATAGAGAAATCAAAAGATAATCATCAATTTAAAGAGGCACTACCAAAAAGTGATGTTTCCTTAGGAGAGGGTTTCTAAAAATGTGCTCCAGATTTTGAAAGAACAGCCACAGGAAATAAAATTTGGAGTGAAAATGTGTTGGGATAAGGGCTTAAAAAAAGTTCTTCCTCTAAAATCAAGATATTAGTAAAAAATCCGTTTTAAAAGCTAATGAGGCAGGAATAATAAAAAAACTATTACTTAAAATATCCGTCTGAGCTACAAACTCCCATTGAGGAGATGAAATAATCTCAGATTCTTTCAAAATTATAGTAAAGTACCAGCATTGCTCAGAGATGCTAGCTTTAGGAAATGCTAGCCATGATGTGATTTCTGTTAATATTTTATTTGAATGACTTATTTTGATGTTAAACATCGGTATTGAAATTGACAAAATATAGGTTTTTCCTACAAGCTGTTGGGTAGGGGCTGAATTTATTTTCCTTTATATTTCTTATTCTTTGTTTTATAATAGATAATGTCACATTATTTGGCTCATGACTTTCAGCTGCTTGAGTTTAAATTCTAAAGGAGAGGAACAGTTAAGAGTTTATTGAGAGTTGTAAAATTAGAATGAATGCCTTAATTCTTTATTTGCCACTGCAAAAGATAAAAGTTTTCAGAGGTTAAAAATATTGTCACAGATAAATATTTTTAATAACGATAATAAATTAATTAGGATTCTTTTTCAGCAAGCTGGAGCATCTCGTCATTAAAGGGTAGATCGCCAGTCGGTGAATTTTAGCCCTAATCTTTGTCCTTCTTGTGCAAAATAGATAAGGATTATCTAAACTTGTTTGGACGTTTTTGGATTGAGCCATGCAATTATTTTATTTATATTTTATTGATATTATTTAAAGAATTTAAAATTAAAATATTAAAGACGCCCTTTGTTAACAAACAAGGTATAATGACATTTATTTAAAAAGAAAAAAATAATCAAACCAATTATGCTTTTTCCAATCATAATGATACTAATAATAAATGAACATTATGCTCTAATTTCATAACATATCTTGGTCAATCAATGAGACTCATCAAAGTAGCAATTTTGTTTATTTGTCTGACTTCTGCCCTAGCAGAGAACTATTTTAAAAAAATCATGGTTGAAGACGAGGATGCTCTGTGTTTGGATGGAACACTCGGTGCTTATTATGCTCATGAAGGAGTCCATCCCAACAAAATTATAATATTTTTTGAAGGAGGAGGATGGTGTGGAAGCGCCAATGGACTCAAATAAACTATATAAGATTGCTTAGGAAGAAGTAGGACTGATCTGGGTAGTTCTGCAAACTACCCTAATACATTAACTTATAGCTAAGGCATCCTTTCGGACAATTCTCACAATGAATTTCGGGACTATAGTGTTTTCTATCTTAAATATTGTGATGGTACAGGACATCAAGGATACAGCAAAAATCCCGTCAGTTATAAAGGCAGTAATTTGCATTTTAGGGGACATAACGTTACAAAAGCTCAACTTGAGTCTATTAACAAGTATCACGGTCTCTGGACGACAGCAACTGATGTCATAATTACAGGTCAATCTGCTGGAGGACTTGCTGTTTTTCTGTGGACAAATTACATATCTTAAAGAGTCCCTAAAACAGCAAAAGTGTGGTCTGTGGCTGAAGCTGGTATCTTCCTTGATTCGCCCAATTATTATACTCATACGAACATTTATAAGCTTCAATTCCAAAATTTCATGAAATTTTCAAATTAATAAGTCTCTCCTCCAGTTGATGAGTGTAATGATGCTTACAAAGGATAAGAATACAAATGTATGTTTGCGGAATATGTTTATGCCTTCATTAAGGTCCCTCAATTTGCCATTCAATCTCCTTATGACGCATGGTCAATTCCTAGCATTTTAGGTCTTAATTGCCAGGATGCTGAATTCCTGGCTGCATGCGATAATGATCAATTAAAATATATTGAGGATTATCATTCAAATACATCAGCAGTATTGAAAGCAATAGGTTAAAGACCTGGTAATGGATATTGGGCGCCTTCTTGCTCATTTCATATATATTCAACATGGGGTGCATTTTATCATGAAGCTTTTAGGGTTCCAGCCGAATCATAATTTTCAATAATGCATTCCATTTCCATTTGGATGGCGGGCACAAGTAAGAATAATAGGCATATGGATAATGGGAACTGGCCAATCAATAAGCCTTGTTCTGGTGTCAAGCAACTAAGCATATAGGCGTCAAATTAATAAACTTTGTTCTGGTGTAAAGCAACAAAGCATTGATTGAATTATAGTGATGAATTTTATCATTAAAATTAATAACTAAATAAAGATGAATCATATATTGAATTATTAATTTATGACATTGGTGGATTCGAACCCAATCTAATAGGTCGACCAGTTGCTATCCCCCACTTCAGCAACCCCTCCATCTGAATCATATATTAATTGTAATTTAACTTGAATTATTTCCTTTTTTTGATAAGTAATATTAACTCATGATTTTGGAAATAATTATATTTCTTAGTAGCATAAATAAATTTAATTGCCCCTACACAATCAGACAAATTTTTAATTTATTTTTACATTTTAGCATCTTAATTTAATTTATTTATTAAAAAAGCATTAAACCAAATTTCTTAATTCAACCTACTCCTTCGTTCTAAATTTATCTCTTAATGTTCAATTTATCATTCCTATCATTGAACATACTCAAACATCCCTTAAAGTTAACTGTTTTTTATTATTTCCATCATCTAGCTTTTAACATGATTCTTGGTATTGTCTTTCAACAAGAACAATTTTTATTTCAATTTTCTTATATACTGATACTGAAAATGATTAGAAATATTACATACAACTCAGATCATAACATCAGAAATTATCAGATTATATATATTAATCTTTTAAACTTCGACTCAATTAACCTTTACGGAACAAGCTATTCAAATAAGTCGGGTTTGAATAAATCATTTATTTTATAAATAAATCGTGATAATTAATATATGACGTCAGTTTTCAATCCCAAACTCTACGAAGGTAAATTAGTATTAATCAGTGGTGGTGCCACTGGAATTTGCTATTAAATTTCTAAACAGTTTTTGCTTCATGGCGCTTCAGTTTATATCATAAGTCGTAAGATTGAGAACATCAATAAGGCAGTCAAAAGTTTAGCTGAAGAGACAGGCAATCAAAATATTTGGGGAAGCTCTTGTGATGTAAGGAAAGAAACTTAAATTGAGGCAACTATCAAATTAATTATTGAAAAGCATGGACATATTGATATATTGGTCAACGGCGCTGCGGGAAATTTCTTATGCCCCTTTGAGAAATTGACCCCAAATGCTTTTCGCACTGTTTTGATGATCGATACCGTTGGTACTTTTCTGCTTTCTAAATATACTGTTCAACATAGTATGAAAAAAGGAGGAGTAATTCTCAATATAACTGCTCATCTACACTACAATGGTACTGCTTTACAATCTCACGCCGGAACTGCTAAGGCTGGAGTAGATGCACTAACTAAACATTTAGCTGTCTAACTTGGACCAAGAAATATCAGAGTTGTTGGAATATGTCCAGGCGCAATAGAAGATACAGAGGGATTTAATCGTCTTTCGTCAAAAGATGGAGGGTCTATGAATTAAATTGTTCCTTTACAAAGAGGAGGAAAAAAGGCAGATATTGCGAACTGCTGTCTATTTATAGCTTCTGAAGCTGCTAGTTATATCACAGGCACGACGATTATTGTGGATGGAGGAATTGTTTTAACCTTTCCCAATTTTCCATTCTTCAGTTCAGATTTTGTTAAAGGATATCCTTCTATGGGGAAGAGTAAGCTTTGATCAATGAGATTTAATTTAATTTATAAATCTAATAATGCTTGTTAAGCCATATAAATAAATTACGTATTGTTAGTTCATGGAAATAAAATAAATCCTTTGCACCCTGAGGGATAATGGCATGTTAACTATAAGTTCAATATTAAACAATGGATTAGTCTCCAATTAAAATTGAATTCAGTAGGTATATATCTTGAGATATTTCAAATCCATTACAACTCCAGCTCCATTATCGATAAAGAACATGCCTTCATTTATCTTGAAGTTATACTGCCTTTGGAATGAAAGTATTTCGATGTTAGTGTGAAGACAAATATTTCTTGTTTGATTATTCATCAAATGAATAAATAGAATATCAATTAAGGTGGTTTATTCTAATGTCTACTGATTAATGATCTTATTAGATGCAAAGAAATTAATGTTTTTAAAATTATAGATTTAATCATTCAAATTTGATATCTTTGAATAACATTTGGTGAAAATACGCTTGTTTATTCTCCAATCTGCTTGTTCAATTCAAAGGAGTTACTCATCTCGGTACTGTCTTGTTGGGAATCTCTCAGTTTACTTAACAGTAAATCAAATCTCCGGTTGCGATCGTTGCGATCAAGCCGTTAAAAGTTATCCTTCATATTCTCCATTCCCAGCAGACTTTTCTATTTGCCAAAAGTTCTTGAGGGCATGCAGCCGAAGGATAAAACATTACTTTTCTCTTATTTAGGGCCAATCTCTGAAGAATAAGATGGTTCATAAGACTGATGGTAACTATCTTGTTCGGACTCTAAAAAATATTGATTAATCTTTTTAGGTTTACTGGGAGATGGAGTGATTTTGGCTGGAGATACTTCAGCATTGAGATCATTTTTGTAAACCTCACTGTTCCTAGAATTGCGACGATATAACTATAAGTTAAGTTAGTTTATCTTATTGTTGGAGGCATTGGAGAGTCTGTTGAATTCCTCCAGCAATTTTTAATTTTTCAAGCGTAATTCAATTATCATTTTGTTGAGGATACCTTCGTTGTTTTGATATTCAGCTATTTTAGTTTACAGATGAGTAATTCTTGGGTTGAGAGTATCTGAAAACATTCTTTCGGCTTGAATTTGCTAACTGTCCTTGATGGTCTTGATGGAATGATCAAACTCCTCTGTTTTTGCAGTGGCTTTACTTGTTGAATTGAATTGTTCCTTGACAATTTCATTCATAATAATCACTATCTTTCTATCCAGCAGTTTGTACACTTCGTCAATATTGCTGGCAAACTCTTTGAGTTTTTCTTTGATCTACCCTTTGATAAATTAAATTTTGCGGCAATTGACCTCGCTCTAGTTGACATCAGTGGCCAGCTGACCAAGTTGTTTCGAAAAGGAGATGACCTATCTACAATTGAGTTAAATTTAACGCAGTTAATGCTGAGCCCGATTATAAAACAATTTCTTTCTTCTTTCAGTGTCTGTCATAAAAATTATTTGATGAGTTCAGATATACAAAATTATATTTAATTAAATTCCAAACTCCAAAATCGATTTAAATTAAATGTTCCAACTTATAAATTTTAATCTACCATAAATTTACTTCAGCGAAATGAGGAAACGCCCAAAGAAAATACACATATCTTCTCATATTAATTTAATTTCATAAATATAATATTTTACTGATAACTTTTAATATTCATATCTGATGTAATTATCTATAATTTCTGATATATCATTTTGGTTTTGGGATAAAGTACATCGGTAAATGATTTTTATTTAATTTCAAGAAGTCAATTGTTCCTTGACGAATCTAGTTGATAATTTCGGCTGGTAATAACTACTTAATTGATTTCATAAATGAAGATTCACAGTAGCCTCCCTATGATGCTCTTTCAGCAGCCCTATTATTGAATCTTTAAGCCACAGGATTTGAAGAAATCATCTTTTTCATGTAATGCCTAAACTCACTAAATAGTTCATGATAAAGACAGATGGCCCAATTTTAACTGAGGAATTCAACGATATCAGGAATGAGTCCATTATCATTTCTTTTGCAAATCTTATTTAGGTATTAGTAGGACAAACCGACAAAAGACATAAGAGAAGGCACGACTACTTGTTAACTACCCAAGTAGGAGACATACTCAATCATTCCGTTTGAATCAATCGAAAATTTAATATAGTGTCCTTTGAAATCCTTGATGTTCTTTGATATTAATTATTCGCTCCTCACTCCTTTCTACAAAACGATCTTGGGTAAAGAATTGTCAGTTTTCTTTATGTAATAATATACCATATTTCCAAACAAAGCACTTCCCATCCCAACAGGCATGTGTAGTTTCGGCAATTATTATTCTGTATATTTATCAGTCGTCAGATAGCCAAGATTCAAGATTTATAACACTTGCTTGCTTAAAATAGATCCTAATTATCGACCATTATATCGATCCAATCTCAAACTTTTACCAATTGAAAAGTTTTTGTAACGCTGACTAAACTCACATATTCTTCCGCAGGCAAATATTTCATTTTCAGTTGTTTGGAAATTAGATTTGATAATGAGTCTACCGTTGTAAACAAGACCATTTTAGTGAATTATATTAAAGATTTCGCGGTCTATATCAATGAGGCCAGATGTGATGAAAAAGGCGCAAGGGGTGTAAAGTTATTTCCATTGTTGCTGTTGCAATAACTCTATTTCTTTTTCAGGAGATATTTTTTCTTACAAATCATCTGAATCCTATTCTATCTATTCTGTCATTTTGCTGCCCATTTCTTGCAATTTTATTTGAATTTCAGCTCGCTTTTTCTTGATTAGTTCTTCAAGCTCTTCAAAATTATCTGCTTTCTTTCTAAATTTAATGCCTTCACAAGGATTTCCATGAATCTAATAAAACTCAAATCCTAATTAGACATGTACGCCGATTGTCCTGAGGTGATCAATAACAATCTTTTCAACGTTAATATCTTCAAATGTATCAGGATCAGTAGTGAGTTGAGCCTAATAATCAATTCTTTCCTGATTAGACTCGAATGTTTGAGTTCTTCTTCTATTCGAGCTCTGAGAAACATAATAAATTCGCTCAGGTGAAACTCCTCGAGAGATTAATCCGCTGATAAAGGCAATGGTATGAGGAGTTCGTCCATAAATTGTAATATTTTGAGGTTTCTTCTTTCTTTTTAGCAATTTAATGTTCTTCGAGTTGATAGCAAAGCTTTGATATAAGTAAGGATCATCAATAGAATATATACCTTCAACGAAATTTTTATCTTTGTAATAAGGTGATTTTGATAATCCGCAAGATATCAAGCCTTAAGTTTGAAGAAGAGTATCTATTAGACCAACGCATAACACCAGAATGTCAAAGGTAATAAAGGCATTTTTATCAATCAAGATTCTTTTTTATTTTTTATCCAATTTAACCATTTTGGCATCGAGTACTGTTGTCCTAGCATCAATCATTAAATTTTTAATCTCTTCAAGAGTATAGCTGGTGCTAGCTGCTCTTAAGAAGTCTTTTTGGTCTTTAACATGCATAGTAACAATTCCACCTGGGCTAAGGAGTGTAATATTGGTGAAATTTATGTCTTTTATCATGAGTAGAGATTATATAAAGGATATTCCAGTATCTGAAGCACCTACTACAACAATTCGAGTATTATTTTATATCTTGAGGACATTCAAATTTTTTTTGGTTATCATTGATAGAGAAAAGGGAGCTTATTCTTCATCAAAAGGATTTCTCTATAAATCAATTCCTCCTTTATTTTGTAAATTTCTTTCTTGATCTTCTTTTTCAAATTGAAAATTCCATTTTTTCTTTAGAAAATGTGGAAAAATTCTCATTCTTAAGGGTGTAAATTAATGAAAAATATCAGGTAACAAGGTTCTATTGTGGACTTCGAAATATAGGCAAGTCTTATTTGTCAGTCTCATGATTTATTTGAGGATGAATCTAACATTTTTAATGAATAAAGGATTGATAAAAGAATAGACTACCTTTCCATGTTTATCTCGAGCGTGCTAATCGAGAATTACTTGATCCTGTATAAAAAAGTGAGAAATATAGTAATCTAAATTGACTGTCTTGGAAATAGTATAGATTCCGATCAGTTATCCTGAGCACTTTACAGTAAAGCTGTAATATTTTGATGACGCATTCTCAATTGAATCTTTAATATTCTTCTAAATTTCACCTTTATTTAAAGCCTATCCTAATAACGGCTGAGCTTTAACAATATCATTTAAATCTGATCGCCGAACACTCAACTCTTTAGAAAAAAGAGAATCTTTATGAAAGATATAGAGACAATGTTCAAACGAGGAATTTTTTTTACGAGGGACTTGAATAAAATTTCTAACAAGCGAATTCTATGGGACAGTGAAAGGTTGAGTAATGATTATATAGTCCCTATCTTGGAAGAGAGAAAATGCAAATTCAACAAAATCTAAGCTTCTTGATTCATAGACCTCATCAATACAAAAAAGATTTATGACGATTGCGTTTGTTGAGTTATATGGAACTTATGGCAATTCTCCTTTTTTAAGATTATTGACTAATTGATAGAAATTGCCATACTAGAACTCTGTTGCATTTGCTGCTAACCATTTTTGTTTTTATGACTACTATTTAGCCTCCACTTCCTTTATTTATACTTATAATTTCTGACTTTTGAGATACCCTAACCTGGCTAATTGAATATCAAAGATTTGAATCTTACTAATTGCATTTGAAAAATCTTTAAAGGAGACCAATCTTTCAGTAACATCAATAAACTTAGGATCAACTTATTTTTTTATGGCCAAGTTCTTCTTTTATTCCACTTTTTCTTGTATCTTTACAACTCTTTCTTCGTATGAAATGTCTCCAAAAGCTTAAAAAATACTACTCATATTGTCATTGACTTGCTGATTCACATTGATGCTATTTTACAGCATTTTCTTGCCTAAAGTGTTTAAATCAACTGATTTTTCGTTAATCATTTGACCATCCTTGTCGCAGAAGAGCATAATAACCGTTTTTTCTTTTTCTCTCAGTTATTATCTAAAAATAGCTCTTACCTCGGCTCCACAATTTACAAATTTAGTGAATGCTTGAGTAAATGGATCAGTATCAAACCACTCTGGGGGTTTTAAATTTTATTCATCTCTTTTATCTTTGCCTTTTTTGGCTGTGGGCTTTTTAGTGTTCTTTTTTGGTCTTCTTAATTGAGCTGCTATATTGTCTTATATAATCTTTTTGGCCCAGTCTTTCCAATGCCCTTCTTTTTTCATGTAATTTTTGGGTAATCCAAATATTTCTAAGGTTTCAATTAAAAATTCCCAAGGGTTTAATATTATGCTTTAAAGGTCTTTGGCATATTATGGAAATTTGCTAAAAATTTATGAAGGATAGTATATCTCATAACCAGTAACCCATTTTTTAAGCAGACCTTCAAATCCAGGAATATCCAAGGCTTTCTTTTGTGCATCATTATTAGCAATATTTTACAGTTAGAGTTTAATTTCACTTTCTTTTTCCTGGCAAAATTGCTGCAAAATGATTCTTTGTCCAACTTTAAGAGTTTTTATCCTTTCTTAATGAATCAATTTTTTTAGTAATTGATCGCTTTCATATTGCTTAACTAGTTCATCATATTTTATTTTTTATTCTCTACTGTTAATGGCTGACATCAAATCTGATTTTATTAGATTATCATAAGTGCTCAGTTAAAAATATTGATTGAGCAACTTATAATCTATTTATGTAGAAATACTCATCAAACCTATAGCCTTCTCGCCTACTTGACCAACGATGGCTTTCCCCTAAGATGTCGAACCTTTTGTCATTCTTCTTGTAAGATTTTGTGTGGCAATGAGATCAGCAATAAAAAATTCACCAAATTGACTGGTTAAGACATCTGATTGTTTATTAAATATTTCAGCCAGATCATCATGATCTTCCTCTCGAGCCATTCTGATTTCCATATCTTAAACAACATGTGATTTAGGAGTATAAAATAATCTAGACTTTGAATTTATTCCGATCAGTTGTTTTAAAACTTACCTATTTTGTGCATTAAGCTCTAGGAAATGAGCACGCAACATTTTATAGGGACCCTCCATTTATTCAACAGAAATAACCTAGCCTCTCTTGAAAAATAATAGTCCATCAAGCTGAGGCTGGAGAATGTATAGATTCTGAAAAAGTCTTTAAGTAACGCTTTACATCTGGTCCAGATATTGATCAGATATGAAGATGAAATTAATCCATAAAGAGTTACTACTCGTTATTGGAAGCCCCTATAGATTGAAAGCTTTTCCTATCCAATCCTCCCAAAGATTATAATGCTTGTCATCGTATTTTCCTTTTAATCCAGGTATCGTATCATCAAAACAAGCCGCTCCGATGATTTTGTGATTAGAATTGAGTATAGTCAAAGAGACAAATGATCTAAATTATACAAAAGTTACCTTTCAAACAGAGAGATTAATTTAGGATAATCGAATAGTAGATCAAGCTCGGATCTGGTGTCCTCATTGATGAGAGCATTTAATGATTCGATATCATCTAAATCAGATTTTCGCACAAAGAAATCATTGAGGGTGTGCAATTGCTCCTATCGATCAACCATTTTTTTAAAATGGATTTAAGTTATATTTATATTGAACAAAAAAATCGACTTAGAACTAATCTTGAATAAATTATTTTAATCATCTTAACCAAATAAAAAGAATTAGCATCTTTGAGAAGAGAATTGTAAATTTTATTTTATCTTGATCTTGATCTATGCAATCACCACATGGAAGCATAGGATTGTATTCAAGAAAAATAATGATTTCGTGCCTCATTGAAGTAAAATTGTGAGTTGGTAGTAATTCTTTTTTACTCATTTAATGAGGAGAATTATTATAATTATAATACTGAATTGCAATGGACGCCATCTCAACAGTTTCGGGAAAACTACTATTTTTCACACGAAATCTTTATCAGAGCAAAAAGATCTCACTAAAATAGATGGGAATTCTCAAAGGTAGATCATTTTAGATTTAGATTTGATTATGAGTCAAAGTCAAGATCTTCTAGATGAATATGAAAAATATGTAAAATAAGGCACCTAATTGACCCTAACCTCGGCTTTAGTGCGTCTTGCTTTCCAATAAAGTATATTCTATTGTTAATCTTAGAGGATAACGAAACCGATGAGGGATCAAGCCACAGTAGCAGAAAAATAAAAAATCGAGGTTTCAAAATTATTATCCCCAAGCGAAATATTCAAAAGCTACCCGGCCTACAGGAACGTCTTTGATCTCTTTAATTTTTAAATTTGACACAGTCATACGAACATTCAACAACTAAATATCAGCTGAAGAAAAATAAAGTCAACAAAAATATTGCCAGAGCATACATTGAAATTAAAACATAAAGGTTATAACATTTGTAGTTGACTTAGGATTACCCACATGATAAAATCAAAAAAATTGTTAATTTAGTTGAAAATAGTTGGTTTTTTATTTATTCAATGATATTTATAATTTGTCTTTTAAAATTCAACTTGAATTTATTTGGTTAGTTGAATTTAATTTCCTTGCAAGAATATCAAAAGAGGCCCTTTAAAAAAAATATATATTTTTTAAACAAATTATAATTCCGACTTAATTCTATTCTCGTCAAGTTCTTAGGTTTTATCTTAATATTAAGAATATAAGATATTTCTTTCAAATTCGATGTCCTTCTTCTACTTAATATGTTCCAGAATTTTTTATATTATATATATTAAAAATAATGTGTTTTTTACTTCAAAAGAATTTGGCTGGTTCATCAAAATTTGAGAATCAAAGTTAAACCCTTTTTCTCCATTTCATAACTCTTCTTAAAATCAATTTTTTGCTGTAATAATTTATGAACAATCATTATGATCTCGAAGGTCAGCTGGCTATGAATCAATTACCGTACCCAAAATACTACAACGGACAAATCTGGGATACCATTATTGATAAAAGTCCAAGCAATATGCCCTCCTATTTATCAGAAGACTTACCTCCTATTAAGTATCAATACATTCGCCACAAATTCAAATAAATGAGTTAATTAGCCTGCCCCCGTCTAACATACTTTGAATCAATTATTAACAAGAAAAAATAATCAAATCATTTCCATTCTCGCAGCCATACTAACAGACACATTGGTAAAGATGTATAAAGTTAGTAAGTATCAGCTGTCAAGCACATACGCTAAGAGATGAAATATGCTCTTTTGACAGGTAATCAAAGCAGCAACGTGATAGCAGGATTAATAGAGAAGGCAAATAAAATTTAAACAAAAATAAATTTGAAAAGAAGTAGAACTAAAAAGAGAGGGAGCAGCCTGAGAGTTATAAAAGATGGCTAAAGATGCTTTGAAAATACTTTGGCTATAGTCATGAACCTAAGAAAGAAAAAGATTATCTCCCATACAGCCGAAGAAACTAAGAATAAGTAGATTCAACAAAAAGTGCAATCCATAAAACTGCTGCCTTACTTTCAAGACAATGATTGATATTCTACATTTTTCCATTTGATTAATTACCACTAACAAAGTTATTTGTCCTTGACAAATAGGAACAGAATATCACTACAATTATTCCAAAAGGAGACTGAAGGACCGAATTCTTCATCAAAAACTGTCTTTGCAATCAATACATGTGGGATCAATAGTTTTCCCAGCAAATCTTTAAAGATCATTTCTGATCTATCGTCAAAGGTAATATCACGGAAACAGATGTCCTTAAATATCGCCAATCAAAGGAAATAATTACAGTTCGCAGTTCCAATAAAGGTATTCAAAATTGATAATTTAGGTTACAGTCTGAAGGATAACACTATTGCCTATAATTCAATCATTGACTTGCTTCCTTACACCAGAATGAGGTTTAATAAAGACTGAGTTACTGCATACTCGAACAAGGTGTATTAATTGGCCAGTTTCCATCATCCATATGCCCATTATCCGTACTCGTTCCTGCCATCCAAATGGAAATGGAATACATTAATGAAAATTATGAGTATGCTGGAATCCTGTTCGCTTCATCATAAAGGGTATTCAAGAAAGAAAAGACATGATTTATGCAAGAGGGTGCCCAATATCCATTTCCAGGTCTTTGACCTATTGCCTTCAACACTACTGACATATTTGCATGATAATCCTCAAGATATTTTAGTTGACCTTCATCGCATTTTTCCAGAGTTAATAGATAGAGACAATCAATATTTAAGATATGAAACATTGACCATACGTCATAAGGAGATTGGATGGCGAATTGAGGAAACTTAATGAAGGCGTAAACATATTCCGCAAACATGCATTTGTATTATTATCCTTTGTAAACCGCATCGCACTCCTCGACTGGAGTGGAGACTTATTAATTTGAAAATTTCATAAAATTTTGGAATTGAAGCCGGAAATCGTTCCTATGAGTTTTATAATTGGCCGAATCAAGGAAAATACCAGAATCGGGCAGAGACCACACTTTTGCTGTTTTAGGGACTCTTTAAGATATGTAATTTGTCCACAGAAAAACGGCAAGTCCTCCAGCAGATTGGCCTGTAATTACGACATCAGTTGCTGTCGTCCAGAGACCATAATATTTGTTAATGGACTCGAGCTGGGCTTTTAAAATGGTATGCCCCCTAAAATACAAATTGCTGCCTTTATAACTGACGGGATTTTTGCGATATCCTTGATGTCCTGTACCATCACAATATTTAAGGTGGAAGAAACTATAGTCCCGAAATTAATTGAGAGGATTGTCTGAAAGGATTCCCTCACTTATAGCCCATGCATTAGCGTAGTTTGCAGAAGTACCATATTCGGTTTTACTTCTTTGTAAGCAATCTTATAGAGTTTAGTTGAGCCCATCGGCGCTTCCACACCATCCTCCTCCTTCAAAACTTAGCACAATTTTATTGGGGTGGACTCCTTCATGAGCATAATAAGCGGCAAGTGTCCCATCTAAACACAGAGCGTCCTCATCTTCAACCATGATTTTTTTTAAATAGCTGTATGTCAAGGCTTAAGACAGGCAAAGTAACAAGATTTCTACTTGGATGAGTCTCATCGATTTGCAACTATCTATTATTATAAGATGAGAGCCTACCCTCATTTTATCAAGTATATCAATACGATTATAATGAGGCCAGTTACATCTGATTATCTTTCCTCCTAAAGGCAAATGGCCTCGTGTCTGTCATTACGATGCACATAATTATTGATTTATCATTAATTTAAACATATCGAATATG
>Ga0302186_10000223_pt1 | contig 52362 bp, 30 predicted proteins | sample II_Bog_E1_2_FD_198782 | JGI IMG/M metagenome (GOLD analysis project Ga0302186, IMG submission 198782) | Peat permafrost microbial communities from Stordalen Mire near Abisko, Sweden - II_Bog_E1_1 | ecosystem: Environmental > Terrestrial > Soil > Wetlands > Peat | place: Sweden: Abisko...
GCTTTAATCATATATAACTAATTTAAATATATAAACAAAAGTGATATTAAAGTTATTCTCTTAATGATATTCAAGAGCACAAACGCAGCAATATGAATATTCTTTTCAATAGTCATAATATAATCTAAATAGTTTCTAGATTTAATATTTCTAATGTATAAATTATAATTGTATGAGAACCAATTCTGAGCGTCGACAAAGCTAGATAATTGATACTTTGTTTTCTTCGAGAAGTGTTGATGAACTTAGAGATTATCTTGGAAATCATCCCGATATTGATCTTATTCAATTAACCGATTCTCAAGGGAATACACTATTGCATCAACTTGCTTACGAGGGACAACTTTAATTAATTCAATTGCTTGTTGAAGAAGTTCATAAATTTCTTCAGAAAAAGGCTCTTTAAAAAGGCGTTTATTACTCAAAATACGACAATAAATAAATAACAAATTGGATGAACCTAAAAAATAATGAAGGATTCACTCCAATTCTCTACGCCTCCTACAGCGGGCATATTAGCATTATCAAATATATGGTTGAAAAATTTAATGTTAATCAAGAGGCTGTTACAAATACAGGGTTGAATGTCTTACATTTGGCTGCACAGAAATGTATGGTGATGCCTTTCTTGTACTTTAGAGGGAAAATCAGTCTGTAAATTGTAGATGATTTATAAAGTACTCCTTTGCATTGGGCTGCATATATGAACAGTGAATAAGTAGTTGCTTATCTTTTATCTGAAAATTAATTTACAGGAATAAATTGGAGGGACAAAGAGGGAAACACTCCCTTAATGCTGGCAGTTTCATATGGCAATACTAGAATTGTTCGCCGCCTTCTAATGAAGGGAGCAGATCGATTAATTAAAAACAATGAAAATAAAACTCCTTTATAAGTAGCAATTTAATCATAGTTTAAATCAATCACAAAGATGCTAAATACCAAATACTCTTTTATGGATTTAATTAAATTTTACTGCAACGTCAAGATCGAATATAAACCCAAAGGTAGAAGCTATACCATTCCAATGGTCTTTCTAATCTCATTAGGAGTGAATTTAACCATTATCAATATTTTCATTTAGTTTAGTTAATTGTATTTTTTTATTGGCGAAGCAGTAATAATGGCTATTATGTTTATTTTGTATTTAAGTCTGCTTTTCAGTACTCCCAGATCATCTCCTAGATAATATTCTGACATAATTGGAGGAAATTGGAACATTAAAATTAAAAAAATTTGCTTCTAATGTAAAAATATTCTTCCAAAACGTGGATATCATTGCGATATTTGCAAAGTTTGTATTAAGCAGTACGATCATCATTGTACTTGGATTAACAATTGTGTAGGAAAAAGAAATATTTCAAGATTCATATTTTTTCTTTTCTTTTTGATAATATGCCTAGGATTTATTGGATTGATCTCAAGCCTTGCTTCCTTCAGTCTCCTAATTGATGATCTTCATTTATAAGATTTATGGTTTAACTTTCGATTTCAATAAATAGATACTGTTACTAAATACTGTTTATTGGGAATGTTTTTAATCAATTAACTTTCTTCTATCTTCATATTCCCTGTTTTCCTTTTGTTAGTGGTTCAACTCAGGAATCTTTTGGTGAATAAAACAACTTTTTAGAATGTTCGTGGTCCTACATAGGAATAAAGATAAATTAAAGATAAAATGCGTAAGCATAATCAAGCTTCTTTAAGAAATTGCAGAGTAATGTGCTCCGATAATAGAGGATCTTTCATAACAAATAGAACTAGTTTTGGAAATGACCTCATAACATAAAAATTTGCTTCAGAGACGCGAGAGAGTTGATTTATTTGTAGTTTTATTAATTAATCTTCATTTGTATTTTTAACATGCAGTTGTAAATAAAATATACAAGTAGATTACAGTTTCTAATAAATGATCATTTAGATAGCTTCAGAATTAATTTTTTAATAAAAAACTTTTGAATTTTAATCGTCTCCTTTTCACTTAATGTTTTATAGTCTTCGATTGTAATTTATTCTTTCAATTTATCTTCATGAGGGAGAATGTCATTTGGGTTAATGCTCATTTATTATAACATTTTTGCGAGCCTCATATACACTTCGTGCTTTTGCAAAGAATCGGCTTGATCACTGCTATCGGTTGATTCATTTTGTTTGGTCTCCTCAATGGGTTCGAACAAGCATTAAACACTTTTATTGAGGCACACAACATTTTGTTTTTCTTCAACTATCTCCTCAGTATTTATTGCACATTAAATTTTGCTTGATTTATTCCCCTAACATATTCTTTTGTAATCTTCATTACTGTTTTTTAAAACTTTCATTTTTTCACTGATTTTTATTTTTTCCTCCCTAATCAAGTTTAGAACCTCATTCAGTTAGTGGCTATATTATGATATTGATACTCAATGTTTTTATAAGGAAATGCTTGTTTGATTTTACCAATTTTGTTGGAACTCTGACAAAAAAGTTATTAATCTTCTTGTTGCATGTCAAGTAAATTTATCTGAATTGACGATTCATTATCAATATAGGAATGACTTCTGAACTTTTATATGGATTTAGTTAAATTTCTAACGCCTATTTTCTTCTCTCTCTTCAAGGTACTTGTCAATGGACTGACAGTTTTCATGAAGGTTTTCGACAGAAAAGAAGTCCCTGAAACAGATCCTTCTTTTTTGGGAGTTAAATTAAACTTTGAGGCAATTTTTTTTGAGGTTGCTGCTGCAGGATAGAGATGGCCATAGTTTTTCATTTATTAAAATAAAATTCTGCCTATTTAAAATTTATCGAGCCTTTAATTCTGAATAAATAATATAAATATCAAAGAAATTATAAATTTAATGGAGTAAAACGATGGGTGGGACTTGACGTAGCTGTTTTATATTTCACGCCTTATTTTTGTTTTTTACCTTTTGCTTCAAGATATTTCTGAAAAGATTTCTTGGTTAATTGGCAAGAAGGTTTTGATATTTGTGGCTAACATTTCTATCTTTCATTTGATCTTAATTCTTCAGATACAATTTAAATTGATCGTTTATTCGAAATCTCTCCTTATTCTAAATGCTTATTCTCAAATTTTAAATTCTCATACTCACCCAGCAATTCTCCATTTTACTTGCCAAATTTGTTTATCTTTCTCTGATGAATCTTTACTGTAGTCTTTAAAAATTTAATTTATTTATCTACCACATTGTTGATAGATGTCACTTATTTATTGATCTTCGATGGTTTTCGAGATGAAAAATTGCTTCGAACCTCCCTTGAAGATGAAGCATAACGATATTAGTCCCTCTTATAATTGCTAGGACTCGATCCTGCTGTTTTTGTTGCTTTAATAAAATTAAATTCTTTAATAGGATCTATCTTTTTCAAGCAGATGTGAGTATCCAATAATCTATTTTTTCTATTCTTTAAATTTAGCTTGTTGGTAATGACCTATTGGCTCAACTGATTAACTTGAGTCACTCTCTCAGTTTTTGTATTGATGAGATCTACAATTTCACTGCTTTTGTCATCCAGCGACTATTCCAACAGTTTGTAGTAAGCTATGAGCTATGAAATCTATATTTCTATTTTTTCAGAGACCCATAATTTAAATTAGCATGCATCATTCATTTCTTCAATATTAGCTACTTTTTTAAACTGAACATTACTCTTGATAACTTGAGACTGCCCTTGAACTTTATGAACTTTCTCTTCAGCTTCGTCTACTTTCCCCTTCAATTATTTTAGAATTCCATGATTGTAATTTAATTTGTTGCTCATCTAGCTGGATTCTAGCTGAATTTTAAAGTCCACGGTTTCTTCCTTTATTCTCTTATCTTGTAAGCCTTTAATGGCAGTCTCTTTATAAGCACACTCTTTTCTTAACTCATAATATCGTTGGTTTTATTATTAAAGTTCTTTAATAAGGGCTTGTTTTTGCCCCTAATAGTTGCCTGTTTGATCATTTGGCAGGCTAAATATTTCTTCCTCTTTCATATTTTTAACAATTTCGGTATATGTAACCTAAGTAGTTAGTTTTTTCATTTCACTTTAATAAGTGCTTATCTGGGCTCGCATCTCTAAAGTATTTTTATTCTTCAGTTGATTTCTTTCTGTATAATATTTGGAAACAGTCAAGCTTCTTTGATTCATTAATTTTTCCTGCTCTTCTAGAATCATTTTGATCTCTTCGCTAAATTGATCTTTTAATTAAAAAAGCTATCGATAATTCAACTATAATTAATCTCTCATTTGACTATGCAACTTAGTTGTAATTATCTTGTTCAAATGCAAATACAGGTTAACATCAAATTTCTAGTTACTAATCTTTTATTTTTAAGTCAGCTATTGTTGAATTTGAATCTTTAATCTTTTCATCTCTTAATTAAGCTTATTTATGACCTATGATAACTTGTATTAAAGGCGTAATTTTTCGGGAAGTTACTAGCAAAGGTTAGAATTGTTTGCTAAAGCAAATTTATACATTTGCTACACACAAGCCTTGTCAGCCATAGATAAATATTTAATACGATTATTCATCAAAACTGATGTATGCCTCGAATTAAATTTCCCAACATCTCTGTCTATAATATATTTAATTTTTGAAATATTTCCATTTTAACTACCCACATAGATGTGAGGTGATATTTTAGAAAGGGATAAACTGCTAATAGAGCTAAAGCTAGTTCTCATTTAACTATAGATCTAAAATCCATGCTACTACTATTTAAGGGGCCATAAATGAGCTCTTAATATCCCGCTCATGCATCCAACAAAAAGTATACCATTTTGTTAATCGATTTCTATCTCAATGATCTTTTCTTTGTCATCATAGTGATATATTTGCTCAGACGTGATAACAATGGCTTAATTTTTGAATTTAACATAAAGACCACCATTTTATAAGACCAAACAATATTGAGACTGCTTTATGAAGCTTTTAATATTAGTGGGTTTAAACTAAGAAGTACGAATAATTTGTGAAGAAGGTTTTATGGAGTCTATTCTTGAATAATCAAATGAGTTGTAAATATTGACTGTGTGATTTTAACTGAGAGTATAAAACTACATTCCATTAGAACTGAATCCACATTTAATGAAATTACTATTTTTTTAGTGAATAATAAATGCTTCATCAAAGCTGTAGGCGTTAATTATTTTAATGCATTTACTGAATAGAAGACAAAGATGATTGCCTAAAGGACTATATTTTACAGATTTTATTCCAGGATTGTTTAATGTAAATAGTGAAGTTAGCCTTTCATAACCTTCCATGCCATATATCTTTGTTTTAAAACCAAAGGATACAGCTAAAAAGAAGTGATATGGATGAATATCAAAGAATAGTGCCCCATCTAAAAATTAATTTTATAGACTGTGAATCAAAGTGCCACTTAGAAATACGGCAGAATCTCTCACTAATGAGTTATTAATTTGTTCTACAGTCTTCCTCTTATAGATATTTTTAATTGGTTTCATGAACATATTAGGATCGGGATTTGACAATTGAACAAACAACTCCAGTTGAAAGATATTAAAGCAATAAGTTTCTTTGTTGTCGCTGCCTGTTGATGAAACAATTAGCAAATTGTAATTGCTTGGAGAAACAGAAACTGTCCTAATTTTTGCGCATCCTAACTCTAATTAAATTGTAGTAACATACTAGAGTCTTGATTAAAATTTCGCTTATTGTTATTTTTTTTAAAGCACAGGCAATCCCATTAGTCTAGCATAAAGTTCCTTCATCTATTTTTCTTTCAATTGTAAATCATTATTGTTGGCAATATTAATATCTTGTTTATCGCTTCGATACTTCTCTTATTGTTCTTTTTTACTTACAATTTTGCAAATATGAATGATTGATTCATTTTTTTCCCACATAATGATGAAATTTTTATTCACAATAAAATCTGCAATTTATTTTATTGATTTTTTATAATTCACTTCCTTTGCTGTTTCAATTTAATCATCTTACTCCGGATGAAGCTTCTTTATGGATTTTTATTTTTAGGCAATTATTTTTTGCTTCCTTTTTTCCTATTAAACCACCATGTTATTGAAGACTGTCATAATGATATTCTGGTTTAAATCATAGGAGGGATCATCATTTTCTTAAATTTAGTAGTTGCTTTTTATAATACTCTCGCTAAATTTTACTTTACTCGACATTTCATTGGCATCGTCTAAAAACTTTAAAGTTTTTTGTTAAAAATCGTATCTTGGAGCAAAGCCTATACTTTTCTTTTCTTTTATTTCTACAATCTTCTTTTCACCACCCCCAACTATTCCTAATAATTTGAGAATTTTTTTTGATTTTATTGGTTTTATCAATTTAGTCGAAAACTGCTTCTTTACTTTTGCTTAAAACAGAGCTACAATAAAGCTGTCATCTCTAATATTTGTTACTCCTAAAGAATATATGGTACCTTTCAGCTTATCAGCAATATCGAACTTATGCAAAACACAAAAACCCATTATATCATAATTAATTTTGATAAGTTCGATGTTCTTATCTGTTAGCACAACAAATTAAGTTAGGTCGCGCGTTTTATGTATCGAAATGATACTATCCTCATAAATATAAATTATCTTAGAAGAGTGTTTATCTGATTAGCTGATTTAATAACAAGAAGTTCTCTAATCAACCTCAATTATTTCACAATTGAATGCATTGTCTTTTTAATAGCGACTTCTTATTAGATTAACAAGCAAAATTCCATTTTTATTTTTCATTTCCACGATGATTACAGCAAAATTGCATTCATATATCATATAAAATTGTTTAACACTCTGCATTAGCTGCAAATCTTCTTTTACTTTTGCATTTTCGCTAATTGAAGGATTATTTAACTCTTAAATAATCTTTTTGGTTTGACTTACAAGAATGGGATTGTTTTTTTCCTACTAGGTTTCATTGAACAGAACATCTAAAATCTCATAAACCATCTGTTATCTATTTTCGAATGTATTTCGATATAGTAAAATATTTTAATTTCTTTAATCGGAATGTGCTAGGTAGAAAGATTCTTCATCTCTGAAAATATAATGCATTTAACATTTATTGGCGTTGACTTATGCTTTAAATTGAGCTAAAATTACTTCATTTTACCCTTGATCGCGCGGCAGAATTTCCATGTATTCGTCTTAAATATTATAGGAGGCAAATTCGTAAGCTGAGGGAAAGACTAGAATATTGTCTGTTGTCCATTGAGGGACTAGACTGGTTTTGTGATTTATTAAGGTTGAAGAAAGAGTCTGCATGTATACTTTCTTTCTATATTGATCATTTTCCATTGTGTAAAATGAATTTGTAGTCATGACAAGTTTATTATTCTAAATATTTATTTAAACTGGTATGCTGACTAAAAATAAGTTATAGTTTTGTTATCTTAAACTACTTTCGTAACATTACAATTTATATTGTTTAATAAAAATATGCTCAATTGCAATGATGGTTCATTTGAATCTAATCAGAATGGATGTCATGTTGTCGCAGCCTAATCCAGACATGGTATCTCTCGCGATGAGTTCGTCTAAAAGTTCTGACATTATTTTTCTGTTCTAGTTTTTGCTGGTGATGTTATTCCTTACAATATCTATTAATCCCTGACTGTTATCTACATATTTCTCCCAAATTCCATCACATCCTATAATAATGAATTCATCTTCGCTTTTTCGCTCAACTGTTTTGATATCGGGTTTGCATGTTATCATCTGCTAGTGATACTGGAGATCTTGATTTCTTTTGTAGTCAAAATCTCCAAAAGATCTAGTTAAATTCAGGCCTCCGTTTACTCTTCCCATATGAACGACTCCTCCTGCCTTTTTGATACGAGTTTCTTCCTCCTCGCTTTCAGGTTTATGATCAGTAGAAAGATCAATAGCTTTAGCTGCTTGGCAAAGGACACTACGCGAGTCACCAGCATTAGCCACGATATAATGAGTTTTTGTCATTAGAACCACGTTCGCTGTGCAACCTGTATTCTTTGAGATTGGCTCAGATTCCTACATATTCCTTTGAGCGTTAAGTTACTTGGTGGCACGATCACTTGCTATCATTTCATCCATCAATTTAAAGGCCTCATCAAGAGCCTTTTAATAATTTTTATTTTTGTAATGATCTAAACTTGTCAACTGTTCAATAAACTTTACTTCAACATATTTGCTAACTTCATGGCCTAGAATAAAATCACAATTACCTCCATGACCGTCGAAAACTGCAAAGAGAGAATTTCCGTCACCGAGGTTAGTTTCATGTATGCATGCATCCTCCATAGTTTTTCTCCATCCTATATAAGATCATTCTAACCTTGCATTTCTGCAGCACAGAAGGTGTAATCCTAAGTTTTTCCTTCCGTTATTTTCTTCTCAGTGATAGGCTAAGATAGGTAAACTCCCATTTTTAAGCTTTTTTTAAGATTGACAAATAAATAATTAACTTTTATTATTGAGAGCTCTATAATTGTCATTTTTTTAAAATTTCTTAAACGGTAACTTCAAGTCGGCTCATCAAATTTATTTAGGTTAAAAAAATAATTGCCCTGAAATTATCAAAATCAAACAATTAAAAAATAATCCTACTGATGAAAAATTAGATTATTTTACTTTTATCATTTATATACACTATTGAGAGTAAAATACAATTGAGATGACGAGTAAATATGTTTTGCTAGCCATGATTATCTCGCTAGCCTCTAGTGAGTCCGCTAAGGATATTTTTACGAAATTATATCAAATTAATAACTGGGGATAAGGGGTAAGTAGTAACCTCTGTTTCAACATGGACTACTTATTTCGTCTTCAACATACAGTAGATTACCCTGATGTCAATAAGATAGTTGAGATTGGCTTTGGAGACTGGTCAATTACGAATTAGCTTTATATGAGTGATAAGCAGTACGTCGGATATGAGGTTGTATAAAATCTTCGAAAGGATAATATGCCTTCCAATGTTTAGCTTAAATTCATCAACAGCATCGAAGAAATAACAGAATCAGGGGATTTATTAATAATAAAGGATGTGCTCATGTATCTCCCAAATCAATAAATCGAATTTGTTATTAATACCATTTTGCCCAAGTTCAAATACGGACTCATTCATATATCAGCAACTGATATTCCTCACAATGATACTCCTTTGGGTACTTTTCGTCCCTTAAAATTGTAATTTACCAACGGGCGACTGGTTGTTCTAATGGATCATAACAATTTTAGGAAAGAAACGTGGCTGATTAATAATAGTTGATGATTTATACAAGATCTTTTGTATTTATTTAAATATTATTCCTAATAACTTATAATTAAAATTTGAATGAATTCTACAGCAAAAAATTAAAAAATAAATAACGAGGTTGAGCTTGAGTAAAAAGATTTCAAAAGATAAAACTTTGGTTGTTAGCAAAAGAAAAGTTAAACTAAAAAATATTCTTACCTAGTAGAAGAACCTTCCTTTCCACCACCTATCAAAATGGAGGAAGAAAAATACAGTTCCAAGATGAGCACAAGCGAGGGAATAAATTAGCATGAATAAACTAATGATTAGGAGTAACAAAATAAACATGTGTAAATTGATCTCTTTAAAGGAATTCTTCGCATGGCTAAATCTAAACAGCTTGCAGCAATCAGTGGACTAATTGGCGCATTTTTGATTCATTTAATTGTCGGGGCAATATATCGCTGGAATATGATCACTGGATACGTGGGAATCTTTTATTAAACTGACTACTAAACTCCCGTGGGAGCACCTCTTGCAATGCTTTGTGCAGGGCTAACAATGAGGCTAGGCTTTGTACTGAGTAATAATTACGGTAGCAGAGTCGTTATGAGTATTGCTATAGTTTTATCGGCAATATCAACAGCTATAGCAAGTAAAATGCCTACTTTTCCTTGTAATATAATTTCTATTTAGTATTTCTACTTTTTCATAATGTTATGTATGGCCTTAGTGCGGGTTCTCTCTTCCTTCCATCCTTAAAAGAATGCCATAAATTTTTCCCAAATATGAAACTAATAACAAATTCAATTATTTTGACTGGAACTGGATTGGGAGCTGTCTTATTTGGGGCTTATAATATTGAATGCATATAAAATAACAACTAAACATATCAGTTAACAGATCAATAACTGCAGCTTCTAGTCAATTAATATTTTTCAGATTGCTTTTTAACAATGAGTATCGTTGTCTTGGTAATAGGTTGCCTTGGGATTATAATGATGACTCCTATGATTCTAAGAAATGAGCAAAGAGCTAGAGATTAGCTGAATATGTCAATGCAATAGACTGGTAACTACTGTAAAACTGAAAAATAATCACTTTCTTCAAGAGTATTTTGGATTATAGCTTTCATTATCTTCCTTTCAAGCTGCGGAAATTATTATGTAATCATGAATTTTAAAAATCTCTTAGCCGCTGAACACCAAAAGAAGATTTTTCTTTATTGGATACTCATTTCAGGAGCAGTTGGAAATGGCGTTCCTAGGTAAATATGCCCTGACATAGATTGATTTGGGGTTTTCTGTTTTCTCGATTTGGCTTTAAAATATTATTTTGTGTCGCAGCAGCTATGAATATTAGTGCTTTTGTTATGATAATGGAAACTAGTGATGATACTATCTACATTATTTTTTATACAATTAACTCAATTGGCCTTGGAGGACTGATGGTCATATTTCCTAACGTTTCCTTGATAATTTTTGGAAAGAAAATGGGTTAAAGCATATACAGCTATTATTGGCTAGCTTTTTCACTCAGTAATTTTTTCCAATTTGGAATTACCTTAATTTTAACTGAAAATCCAACAACGAGTGACGATTATGGGTAGGTCCTACTATTTTTCACAATTTGCGTCATAGGAAGCCTAATAATTTGCTACAGATAAACATTACAAGGAGCTTGGGGAAATTCGTTGGATCTTGTAGAGTTCAAAAGAACAAAAGATAGAAAATGAATTGATTTTGTATCAATATATATTGTTAATGAAGGATTATTTAAAGTCTATAAGAAGGAGACAATTGCAAAGCCTGTATAGCTTAGTTGGTAGAGCACTTGCCTAGTAAGCAAGAGGTCACCGGTTCGACTCCGGTTACAGGCTCTTTTTTATTATCAAATCAATATAAATCATAATGTATTTGAATAGAATGCCATAAATGATATTTTCTTTAATATTCTTTTATAACCAACGTCAAAGATTCAACCAAAATATTAAATATGTAATATTTTAGGAATTGACCAAAAAATCAATTCTACTTAATTTACAGATAGAGTAAACAATATATTCAACAAACAAAAATTTATACAGTCTCTTTGATTTTCTTCTTACATTGTGAACAGGTATCACCTTCTTTGACCAAGCATTATTGGCATAGAGTCATATGCATACAAGACTTGCTCAATACACAACTCATGTTTTTCTTGCAGTGAGAACAGATTCTTGATTTTAAAAATATCTTGTTCAAGCGTGCAAAAACATCATTGCTTTTGCCTTGATATTTTTTAAATAGAAGCCATAGCTATCTTAAAAGAAAAATTATAGCTACACCTGTACCTATCATTAGAAGAAAGCTAATTAATTTTGAACTGAGAAGATCTTATTGAATTAGTGCAATCATTCTTTACTTACTTGGGGCAATTAAAAATGGCTTAAAGCAATTTACTTCAGATGATTAAACAGAAAATTTTCCTAAAATAGCGCATTAGGATCCTTCAGGCAATATGATTTCTTTAAGATTTTAACCCCCAAATTCAGCATAGTTTAAATTTTGATCCATCGGAATTTCTATACTACTAAACATATAATTGATTGCATTTTTTATTTTATCAAAAAACAGGCTTTGAGGTTGAGGACTAATCATTTTAGTGGGCACTATAACAGTATTATGAGTTTCAAAAATTTTAATTTTACTTATTTCATCCGTAATTTACAGAAAGCTAGGTTATTTAATTCTTAAAACTCTGTGAGGATAAAGCATATATCCAATTTTACCATCAATAAGTTTAGAAAAAACAATTTTTTAGTTTGAGTTTAAAAGAGCTGTGCATGTTTCACCTGCAAAAATGGTTCCTTTGCATATTTAAAGTGTCGGCCCAGATCCATGATTTTTAAATTTATCTATAATTTGACTTGGTTTGATAGGTATGAGCTACAATATTTGATGCAGCATCTTCATTTTTGTATTTCTTTTGATGGCTCCGTTATAGATTTCATAAATTTCAAGAATTATAGCTGCTGAAAGTAAAATCGCTCTATTAATAGCCATTTTAATAATAATGATAAAGAATTAAGAAAAAAACTTGAATTTCATCTAAAAACAATTATAGATGATTTTTTCTTATTTTGCTCTTTGACAAAATAATAAAAAAGAGGATTGTTTTTCTTTATAAAAATCTAATGCAATTCTCAATTAAGAGCATAATTACATATATCATTCAATTAATATAAATATATATGATACAAAATGAGTAAATACCTTCAAGAAAACAGTTTTTATTATGCTTCATCAAGATAGAGAGTATTCATAGTTGGATATTTTTGAGCGATAAAAAACCTTAAGAATTTGACAAACTATCGCTTTCTGTCAATAGATATCACATATTTTGCCATTTCAAGCATATCTAATACTTCCATTTTATCGTAATTTGCCTTGATAAATCTTTTTCCTTCCTTAGCCCTCTGTAATTTCATTAATAACCTCAATATTTATTTGCAGGATCCAGTTTGACTTGCCAAATCTATACTTAAGGTAACTAATAGTTCATCTTTTGTTTTTTCTCCTTTATCATAGATAATTTTATAAATTTTTTAATCCGCTTTAATAACATCATGATGGCAGAGATATGTCAGCATTTCATATTTCCCTGTTTCCAAAAGTAATTATGTTGCTAAAAGCTGTAATAAATCTGGAATTTTTATCCGAAATTCTGAATAAAGTATATAATACCTAGTGCTTGCCTTAAACATTCAATAAGAATATTAGTTAAAGCTTCTTTTGAGATAAGAGGCTCAATGGAAAGAGTATAAAATAGATTGGAGTAAAGTTCAATTATAGAGACAATTTCACATTCCTCATGATTTCCTTTTTCATTTTTAATAAAAATTGATTTCCACATTTTTGAAAGGTTCAAGGGTTTAAAAATGAATAAATTTTCACGCATCCATTTGAGAATTATCATTTTGCTTTATCGGCGTCGATTTAAAAACTCAAATATATGCATTTAATTCTTTAGAAAATGATAAATAATCTCAAGATTAATTTTCCATTTACAGATCCAGCCACCTTGGAGAAGAATACGCTTACCTAAAAAATCACCAGAATAAATTTTTTATGTTATAGCTTGCTCTTCATGCACAAGGGGATATGGTGACACCAACACTTGAAAATTACTATTATTAATGTCATAGACAAAAGTTATTCTTTAGTTTTTGAGATGAACAACCAACATATTATCAACAACATTGAAACTTGGCAAGCTATCGCTTGGAATTTTAATAGTTATTTGTTTCTTATCAGAGAATTCAACCATAGGAGTCAACTGAAGTTTGCCTTAACTTGGAAAATAAAAAGACATATAAGGTGTTCCATTTATTCTTAAAACATCAATAAAATAGTCTTCATTTACATTTTTCTTAGAAAATATTTACTTATTAATGCGACTACCTTCCAAGCCAATTGACTTAGTACGTTTAATTCGATCTTCAATCATTTGATCTCCAGTAAAATTAACTTATATTTATCCGCACTTGAACCAATTTTTAGCTTTTTGATTTTAAAAATGAAATATGTTGGCCACATCACATTCTCCATAGGGAAGTCCAATTAAAAATTAATTAATTGGTTCATACAGAAAGCAATGATACTTTCCTGATATATGTTTCACTTCTTTAATATTCTTTTTCTAATCCTCAAGTCGATATATGTGAATACCTCCTTCCTCTCCGATAAAGAGATTGGCAACTTGGGAAGCCGAATATATCCAATCTATTAGAAATATTTTTTTGAAATCCTTTTTAATGGTTATTTGAGTCTTGGAAGCGGCAAAATGCAAAAAGAATTGTCCCTATATTGTTAGAAATGCAACAATATTCTTTTCATAATTATATGCGAGATCTGTGATGACGTAGGGTCTTCCAAGATCGATGAGTTTAAGATATTCCTTATGAATGACATATACAATATTTTTGTCATAGGCAATTGTGATATTTTGACGTATGTTGAAAAAATATTTGCTGAACTCACCGAATCTTTTCTTTATTTATTGTAACTAAGAGTTTTATTTCGCAAAGACTAACTAAAGCAAGTATTGCTATTTTTACTCCATCAACATCAGCTTATATGATTTATATTATTTAGGCCATATCAAATGTATAAAATTAGGCGTAAATACTATAAATATTATTTGATGTTATCTTATTATGAGACTATTTGATTCAGTTTTTATTTGAACATATAAGCCTTTATTTTTTATTATATGATGCTTGATTAATCTATCCAACAACTATCAGGCATTTAAGATAAATTAAAATATTTTTAACATTTACTTTAAATAATCCTATTTTTTCATTCACTTAATTAATATTGTCTTTGATCACTGAATAATATATCTTTTAAAATATTAAATTACAATTTATATAATCAGCTTTTAGGAATATTAGTTGCAGTTAGCATACTCCTCTCTTCTGTCATCATAGTCATAAGTTGAGATTCCATATCTTCAGTTTTTTTAATTTCTCTGAGCAACTCCTCTTCTGATTTTTAAAGGCTTTTAAGCCACTCTAATTTTTTCTCTTCTTCATCCATTTTTTTAGCAATTTATATCTCTCTCATTTCTCTGAGTTGTTCTAGTCTCCCTGACCAAAATTTATTTACATTTTCCTTGCATTAAATTTCTATCAATCGTACTTTATTTCTTTTTTCAGTCTTTAATAGAAGTTATTTTTCGCTCTCAATCTTAATAGATTTCTAATTCTATTCCCTTTGCCTTCGTATATTTTTGACTAGTTTATTGTTAATTTCCCTTAATTGTCCACTTCTGCTTCTTATGTTCGCCGCTCTACTCACACGAGTTTCCTTGAAAACCCTACTGTTCGTACCTGTCATTTAGGAGACATCATTTGAATGTTTTTAGATCTACATAATTGTATCAATACATCTTGCAGTTGTTTAAATCTATCCATTCGAATCTACATCAATTTTTTGTGTGCTTATAATTTTTTTTCGATTGACTTGATCTTACTTTCTTTTTCCATTTCGAGAATGACTAATCTATTCTCTAGCTGACGATAGTTTCTTTGATTTTTGAGCACTTCTTGTTTTAGTTTCCAATCAGAAAGACTTAAGTTGAGTTAACTTTTACTTTTTTCTTCCATAATAAAATAATATTCTAAATTCCTTGTAATTAATGAGAAAAAGCAATAACATAAATATCAATTTCCTTAAACAAATAAATTAAATAAAGTTGCAATCCTTAATTCATAGATAATTAACAATTAACAATTATAAAAATTATTGATCAATATAATTTTTAATAGGAATCAATTTCATCATAGATTTATCTAATTTTGAATCATAAATTATAAATAGAATATTAATTAGATTTATATTTTTAAATTACATTTGAAATTAATCACAGATTCTACAGTCTCCTATGAGTTAATTGAAAGACAGAATATAAAACCTTACTACTTTGAGTCAAACCCTTGGAGTTCTCAAACATGTAGATAATTTTAGTTTCTCAAATTTTAAGTTGACTTACAATCCGTTTTTAAGTACAAAATAATTTCATCAATACCTTGGAAAGATCTCACAATTATGGCAAAAACTTTTATTTAAAGTATCAAAGGATCGGAAGTTCATTGAAACGCTGTTTTAACCCTTAAAATAAGAGGATTAAATGATTAAAAAACTCTTAAACATCTATATGAAAAAACAAGATCTATTTGATTAATGTGGGATCTGCTTTTCACGTATTGATTATTATAGAGACTTATTAGGTCAAGTCAAACTAACTGAGTATAACCTTATGTCGGTAGGAATGCAGTCAAACATGGAGCAATTTCAGGAAGCGAAAAGAATTTAAGATTATCAAGATACTCATCTTTATCCTTCAAGTAGTACAATTCGATGTTTCGTATAAGCAACCAAAGAAATTTATTAAAAAAAGCAATTATCTGGAATATTTCTCTTTGCTATATCTGATATTTAAAGAAATTTTTTAGACCAAAAAAGATTAGAAATTGAGTTGATGAAGAGGAAAATTAAAACAAAAAGAGCAAATTTTTCTCAAATGATGGAAAAAATTACAATTGATAAAGAAGGAAACCTTTTTTATAACGGATAATTAGTGTCAGTGGTGTATTATCGAGTTGGATATCGACTTGAGCATTTTGTCTTTAATGGAGATGATAAAAAATGTTGGAAGATGAAATAAACTATTTAATTGAGCAAAGCTATTTGTATTCCACCTATTGTTATGGAGCTCGTCAATGAAAAAAGAACACAAGCTGAACTCACGAAGCCACACATACTCAGAAAATACCTTACATAGTAATAAGCCATATAAATTGAAAAAACTATGGTCAAAGAGTGGTAATTTGATACAATGAGTTAAGAATCCTTTACACAATTAATGAAATAAATCAGCTAAAATGCTGAGAGTTATATTCTTAAACCGAATATGTAGGGTGGAGGTAACAATTTTTATGGTATGAAAGCCTATTAAAAATTATACCAAATGAGTCCTCATGAGCGAAGGTCATTTATATTAATGTAAAAAATTATCTCTCCAGCAGAAAATTACATTGTAATTGGCGATGAAAAATTTGATGAATTTAAATGCTTGCTTTAAATTTCTAGATATGGAGCTTTAAATTGGATCGGAGGAGAATTGGCTAGAAATGATGTTTCTGGTTTTTTGATAAGAGCAAAGCCCGAGAATGAAAATGAAGGAGGCATTATGGCTGGTGTTGGATCAATTGTGCCATGGAAATTTATCGAATGATTAAGTTTAGTATCAATATGACAGTTATTTAAACTAATAAAATATAGTTCTGAAAGGGATTTATGAATAAACAGTTCATGTATTCTATTGAATTATACTATCATTAGAACTCTTGTTAAATTTATTTTGGCAGGTAGAAGATTAAATTCTAGTTAATCTTCTAACATGCTTATTCATTTCACTTTTTATATCTTTTATCCGCTTGCTTGGTTTTTGGCCGTAAACATGGCCCAACCATTTTTTTGTTTTTTCATAAAATTGGTCGATATTATTTTCTCGATCGCCTTTAAGATCCTAATGAGGTGCTTATCCTACTTGGCTTAATTTTTGCAACTCAACCTTATGCTTATATTGCTCAGAGAAGCTTTGTTATCTTTTATACAATTTATTGAGACTAATTTATTTATTTACTATTCTTTTTGGAACAGAATTTTGCTTTAGATCTGCTATTGTTATTTCCTTTACATTTATTTAATTGTTTATTTTTGATGTTTCATGAACTAATTCTTATAGATCAATATCTTTGCTTATTGAAGGAGTTTGCTAAGTTAATCTACGATATTTTGATATTTTTCGATCCAGAGAACTTTGTGTATCAGATGCATAGGATTTTACTTTTCTTAATCTCTATTGATTTTTATCAGAATCTGATTCAAGATAACTACGAACCTTTTACTGAGCTGATTGTTGATACTCAATTTCATTTATCATATTGGAAAGGATTGTAAACTGCCTATACTACTTTAAATAAAGAAAAGGAGTTTTATTTAAATTATTTTCGTTTAGATTTTTTTACGGTGGCAAATGTTTGGAAAATATTGATAGGTTAAAATATTATTATTTCAAGGTGAGATAAAACCCTACTTGAAAAAATAGATGGAAATGAAATGCCAACTAATTCTTCTCATTTTTAGCTGTAAAGCAGTGAGAAAGAAGGCGAAATATTTTACTCTCATGAATTTCCATAGAATTTTAATTCGATTCTGATAGTTTTCTGAAATTTATTCCTAATCTCAATAGAAAAGGGCCAGTTGAACGGAGATACTGATTTACTCTTAAGATATAATGACTTCTTATTATTTTGGTTAAAGATCCATCTTTATCATCGTATTAAGCCTCACATAAATGATAAAGCTCCCCTTGTGGAAGATACTCAGTTTGTGCATTGACGTCAACCCATTCTTCAAAATAATTTTTGATTTATTGGTATCTTTTTATGATGTCCTTCAAGTTACTTAAGGAATTAATTGAGTGTATGCTCAAATTATGAGCAATATACTCATTTAACTATGCCGGTTTACTAATCTTTAACTTTTGTTTTAGCCTTAATGTTGCTTTTATTGGGTTTTATTTATTAACCTCATTGATCCCCTTTTAAATCCATTCAAAATTCAATTCATCAGTTAGTGAATTCTAGTTTTAAATTCCGATTATCGAAAGCACTAATGCAGTTTCTGAACATTTATGCTGTTTTAGATCTTTAAAGGCTAAAGTTAAAATTGAATCCGATTATTCACATCCAAGAATATCTTTATCAGAATGCACGGGAGAATTAGCGACATAAAGAGTGAAAGTCTGATCATGAGTTGGATATAGTTTACTGATTTATTTGATCGTCTAAGTGAGCAAGACATACCTCGAAGCGATTATTATTATTGGTTATGATTGAGCAATGACGCTGCAAATATTCTTTGTCATTATACATAAACAATGAATTCTTATTGTTTGGATGCCTCATAAGTTGATATTCTTTGTTCATTGAGTCCTCAATAATAGCATGGCTTGTTAAAAGAGGAGATGCAGATTTTGTTTATATTTTAGGAAGTAACCCGTGATTTCGGCCGGACTTGTATTTATTGAAAAACATCAAAATATAATAAGCAATATAAAACTGAAATTATTAACGTGATATTAAAATTATCAAAATCTTTCTTAAGTTGAATTGAGATATTGATTAAACTTTAACTACCATTTGTTTTACAATTCCACTATTCGCTTTTAGAGCTATAACTACATCTATCTTTTCATATTGTCCACCTGCCCCTATAATCTTATAATCTTCTGTTCAATGCGAGACTGCCATCCAATCCATACTCCTTCTTCTTAATTTTGATGACCTTTCACCATTGGTAGTACTTTCTCTTGCAGTTCCCGTACTTTACGGATTGCACTTTATTGTCTTCTCCTCTCTTATTACTTTCTGGAAATTAAAATAGATCGTATTCTACTGTCGTCCTACCCAGAGGCATTATAGTTGGCTTATAATCCTCTATTATTGTAGTATGATGGAGTTTTTATTAATCTTTTTTCTGAAGACTGACTAATTTCATGCGGAACATAGCTCTTCCATTGTCCAGGAGCATAGGAATTCGCCTTGATTAACTCACGCTCTCTGCTGGCAGAATCTTCTCGTTCTCTCTCTCGCTGACGATTTTGAAATTTATAAATGTCTTCTCTCATGGTTCAAAATTATAAAAATACCAATTTAAATATAAAAAATATAGAATTAAAGTAGCATTAATTTAATTAATTTTTAGACAAATTTATTAATTAGAAGTGAATGAATACACATCACCTAACGGCTTATTATTATTTTACCTATAATGACTATTGCTTTGTTATTTTTTTAGAACTGATTCTTTGAGTTAGAAATATAATCATTGATGAGTAAACCTAAGAAATTGAATATTTCCAGACCTAATTTAGTCATAGAAACTTTAGACTTTAGACTAAAAAATGATGAGTTTAAGGATGAAGGATACAAAAATGAAGTTTTCCTCAAGCCCCTGAGGTCTGCAAAAAATCTACATTAAATCAGACAATTCAGTTTTTAAGAGGCAAATATTAAAGTCATCACTACGGAAAGGAAACTGAGCCAGTTGCATCAACTTTAGAAGGATAAAATAGATCTCATTCAATCTTTAAAGATCCTGAAGGATAGTGCAGTATAAGCTATTGCAGAAAAATAAGATGAGATATAAAAATTGAAAGGTAAAAATTCATATACTTCTGATGAAACTGTGGAGTTTTACGAAAATTAGCTAGAAAGAAGTAAGCGACTTCGGCAGGAACTAGAAGAAGAAAGATAGCAGCTGCATCGAGAAATGTGTTCTGAAAGGTCCAAATATATCAGCGAACTTTAAGAAAAAGAGTACTTAATCGAATCGCTCTATGAATAAATACAATAAATTCGCCATGAATTAGAAAGACTATAGCAAGCTGATCTAATGAAAAAACAGAAAATCAAGTAATTACGAGAGGAAAATATACAGTTATCAATGGAGCTATAACTATCCAATTTACCAACGACTAGGAGAAGTGACAGATTGGATGTAGATTAGACCAATAAGCTGATGTCATCAAATTCTGCAATCAGCTCTATCCCCAATCATAGTTTCAACTCTGTCATGTAATCATAACATTTTTTTCAAAGTGAAGCTGATAAGGTTTATATGAGTGAGATTTTATAGGAAATGGATCGAATGCATCGAGAATAAATCCTTGAACTGAAATAGATCTATTAAAAAAAGATTATTAATTTAAGGGACCTTAATGAAATAGAGATAAGAATGAGAATGGAAGAGAGCGAAAGAGAAAAATAATCTGAGGAGTATCGATCTAGATCTGCATCGAATGCCAGTAAAATGATATAAGCCTATAATTCACCAATTCAAGATCAGATAGAAACAAACTTAAATATCAATTAGATGTATTCAATCGAATAAAAAGTGGAGCATTAATTGGAAACATCCAGGCAAGACGTCAAAAATTTAAACTACGAAATTAAAATGAAAAATTTAAGCGAATGTCCAAGTGTGTAGCCTTATTCAATGAATGAGGATAATGAAAGTCAATTTACCATAAAACATTTTTAAAATCCCTTTAGATTTTTAAAGAATAATTTAAGTTCTGACAGTTTCGATGAGCGAGACGCCAAACCTGCTGAATAAATTACAAAAGAAGTTTTCACAAAATAAGCATCGACAGATATCTAAGATAACATAAAGCCTTTTGATTGGCAGAAAACTGGAATATTTGCTGCTGGGCTATTTTCAGGAATTACACTGACCTCATTGGTTGGCTTTTTAATTAAGAAATTTTGATTTCCTGATTTGAATAATTTTCTAATAAATTAAAAATTGTTGAAGACAAAGCATTGAATAAAATAATTAAATTTCATTCAAGATTTCTCTTTTCATATATTCCTTTTTTTAATTATTTCTATTTATTTTTATAAGTAACTACATTAAGTAAAAAGCAAATTTACGAATCATATTATAATTATATAAATGTCTATAAACACAAAATCAATTGGATATCGCTTCATTCACCTTGGTCCCTATGATATGCTTTATGTCGTTACGTTCACACTCGCCAAGAGGAGGTTTATCTACGAATTCCTCAAAGTCATTCTATCTGACTCATTATTTCACAAAGATGTGGATCTCTATTTTGTGATACAAAAAATTTATGTTCAAAACCAAGATAAAGAGAGACCGACTTTTATTGCTGTCTTTGAGTTCACTAAGAAGTATCAATCACTGATAAGCCTCCTCTCTCGAATAGGAATGTGCCAAATCCTCAGCATAAAACAAAAGATGGTGCAAACTCTTTTTAGTCAAATGAGTCATATGAGTTATAGATAATACTCGATGTTCGATCGACTTAAATTGAGTCCTTTTTTCGGCTAAAGATTGATTTCTAACCCCTTTGCAAGGGCTATCTTGGAAAAAAATGTCCTTCATATTAATAATTTAGAAGAAAAAAAATATTTTCAAGATCATCAATATTAAGCGTACATAAGTGAGCGGAGACATAAAAGAGTTTATCGTCAAAGACCTAAGGAGCAAGACCAAATACAGAAAGCCTTGTTTGGGTAAAGTTTTCCTAACTTTCAAGTCTATATTTGTGAAAAAGATAAGTAAAAAATAAAATCTTTATTAAGAAAAAATTACCATGAAGATTAAAAGATGGAAGACTGCGCATCAACTATGGAATCAGATGTGGAGAAAATGGATTCGTAAATGTAAGAAGAATAGAGAATCGTAATAAGTCAGCTCAAAGGAATGATGATTGAGGAGATACATGAGATTAATATACACGATTCTAGTTCAAGTTCAAGTGGCCTGTCAGATTCGAGTTCTAGTATTGAATCTGACTCGGATTCAGATTCGGATTATCGCTACAAACTCACATTTCAACTATGATTTATTCAATGACCTGCTATTAGTTTTAATTTCAATTGCGGTTAATATTATTATTGTTGACTCATATCATCTTATTAATTGATTTAATTTAACATGCCGAAAGGTCGATCATATGCTTCAGATCAATGGTAATCATTCTAAAAGGGAGGACACAATTTCGTAGCAGACGATTTCGTTCATGATAAAACATTTGTTTTCAAATCTAAACTCGAAAAAGTAGAAGCAGATGGATAAAAATTTAATACAGTTTCAGGAGTCAATTTGAAAGAATCTTTTTCTGAAAAACCTGAAGGCTTAAGCGGAAGTGGATAAGCTAAATTTTGGTATAATATTTGGGAAAAACGAAGTATTTATGGAAAAGTTGGAACTAACTCAAATATGACTGTCCAGTATGATCATGGGATAAGTTAATTTAAAGGCATCAATAATAATATTTATGCTTCTCTTGAAGTAAATAGAAGCTTTACTGAAAGAATTGGAACCATTGGCGTGTAATTCTTTAAAGGAAAATTATGGTCTTTTAATTCTAGGTTTGGGTATGACTTTACAAAAAAAAATATTTCTGGTGATTATAAAATAGGCTATACCAATGGAAGCTTTCGATACAACAGTTATACTTGCATTGATATCACTCATAAAATTTTATCCAACACTGGATTACTATTTTCTTGGATTCCTCCACCCCCAGAGTGTTAATGCAAATGGAAACATAGCTACTTTCTAAGATTTGAAAACAATAAGAGAGCTGATCGTTTAAATTTAAAGCATTTCTTTGAAAATATATATGTTAATTGGAATGCTCAAGTCAGTAGCACGCAAACTGTGGGATTAGAAGTAATTATTTTATAATATAGGCCAAATTCAGTCTTAGAAAATTTTCTACTATCGAAAAAAATTGGCTTGAAACCTTAGATTCACTCTGGTTCGCATCAGAATGGAAACTGGGAGATAGTGTTGTCAAAGCAAAGATCAGTAAAGATTTGACCCAAGCCTTAACAATTAAAAATAAGTTAGGTTCATACGGCACTTATAGTTTCGGAGTAGAAGCAAGTGAGCTGGGCACTAAAAATAGATTTAAATTTGGAGTACAAATGGATCTCAATCTATGATAAATATTTGGATAGCAATTATCTTTTATTAAGGATCGAATTATCGCCAAATCATTGAACCTTCTTTTAATTATCCCCTTTTACAGGACTATTGCTTTTTTCTTCAGATAAATCATTTTTTTCTTTGGAACCATCGTAGCCATTTTACAAGTCAGTGAGCTTATTGATGTTAAATAGCAGTCTTTGGAACACAAAGTAAACAAAAAGTGCTGAACATGTAAGCATAATATTTCTTTCTGCCAAGTAATATTCTCTGTATTCTTTGAGGACCTCCAGATATGACTCGGTATTTCCTGCTTTAATCAAATCCAATTTTTCAAATCTAATTTCGTTTGGATTATGTTTGTCTAGCTTAAAAAATATTTACGATTTTCCAAATGAGAGTTCAGAGAGTTAAAAGTATAAAGCGATTCTACTAATAATAGCCCAATAACTGCAAAGCTTAAGTAAATCACATAATCAATGTATGGAGTTGTCACTAGAGATCGGTAGTTGGTGCGAAATTTATAGAGAAGCCTACGAGCCATAGGAATTGCAAATATGGAAAGGAGAGCTGTGAGCCCAATGAATATGAGGATGAAATCGAAGATGAATGCGTTGATGAACTGCATTGATTATATAACTCAATATATATCTTAATAAATTTAGTAGTTTATGCAATAGTCATTCGTTTCTCTAACTATCAATCAAACATTTCCCGATTATTGTTCAATTTGCTTTTATTTATTATCAGCGGCAAAGTCTTTTTCCTATTTTATTTCGCCAGTCGTTGTTTTCAAGTTATAACCATGAATATTTTTAAGCTCTGATGAAATGCAAGCTGCCACCATTTTATGTTGCTGGACTAACGATTTTCCTTTAAATAGTTAGGATTCAACTGTAATATTGTACATTTGGCCACCTACATCATCAATTTGTTACATGAATTCGTACCTATTGAAATATCGTCAACTTTTATAAAGATGGGATTCAAACCTTCTTTTATTTTATGAGCCAGATTGACCTATTTTTATCTTTTGAGCATGACATTAGTCTAACTCATTAAAAAGATAACACTTTTACTCAAAGAATTCAGATAAATTAGACCCTTGTTGATCATGTTTTTATTATTATTACCACAAATAACTTATTAAAATTATCATTTGGATATAAAATCAGATTTAAGCAGACACATTTTGAAAGCTTAGCATAAATTCAATTTGCAAAAGTAAAAATATATTTGCTTCTGCGTATTTTTATCGGATATGAGCAATCAATTAAATATTCATAAAATACCTACAATGTAAGTTTATGTAAACCCTTTATATGCTCCATAGCAAGTCAGTAAAATCTAAAAAGTCAATATATAAATAAAATATGGGATCATTTGTCCACAAATCAAACGTATTCAATGTTCACATATTTAATAATTGTATGATTTTTTTGTTTAATTTTTGTCTAAATGACCATTCAATTTAATTCTTGCAAAACTTAATGAATATGAAGAATTAAATTGATAATTAAATTAGCTAGATATATATTTGTTTGGTTATTTGCTGCCATGATGCTTAAAAACAATCAACATGCATCACTTGATTGTCTTTAATAGAAAGAATAATGTTATTTTGCTTTATCTCATCAAAAAGGTGATTCATCTTGCTTTCCATCTACAAATTACTTTTCTTGAAGATCAAATAAAGTCACCTTCCATAAATTAAAAACATCTTTTTGAAAGAAAACATCCAGATTGATCTTATTAGTTAAATCGGGTATCAAGTATCGAAATATTAAAATCCATACTAATCAATAATTTATCAAGCCAAGATAAGATAGAGATGTCTAAAAATAACTGTAAAGATTTCTCTTTGTTTAATTTATTTTGACCATTATAAACAAATTTATCAAATATAAAAAATACAAATAAAAAAAAGATGCAAATCGGATTAGTTGCTTTGATTTTTTTTCGTCTAGCCTTTTTCAATGGATTTTTCCTTGTTTGATTAATTTTAAAAAACATTCAGCTTAATTGTGTAAAGAGAATGTAATTTACGTCATAGCTCATTGTACCATCTACGTATATTACCATTAATTCAATAAAATGAAGGTTTCCGTTCCCAGCAATAGCAGGAGATTTTCGGACAGACAGGAAATGGAGGACTATGCCTCAGCTAACGCTAAAACATTGGTGACTTTGGGCGACTATGTTATTGATGCAACTTCTTTTGCAAAACATCACCCTGGAGGACATAGCATATTATAGGCTCAGGCAAATCAACCTATAGACTAGCAGATGCAGACACATTATCCTCTATCCCTTTTACTGGCTAACTCTATGGTTATGGGTACTTTTAAGCGAGAAATAACTCGCATTATCGACCCCTAACGCCCACTCATGCAACAAATTTGGAAAATGGATAGAGATAACTACAATAAGGTCGTAAACTCGCCTCATTGGCTTTTTGTGCCTTCTCCTCGCATGTTTTAGTGGAACCTATTTTAGCTGCTTTCCTATAGTCGGTGGTATCAGGTATCCTTCTTTCCAGCCATTCTTATCTGTTACATGATGGTGGCAATCCCTTAATGGTAAGGTTTAAATATAATAACTGCTCTCTTGTCTGCGTTAATTGGAGCATTCCTCTTTACCCTCACTGAATATTTATTGCACAGATTTATCTTTCATGCAGATTGGTATATTCCTGATAACCGTGTACTTCGAATTCTTCATTTTGTCCTACACGGAGTTCATCATATGCTACCTAATGATCCGTAACTCATTGATTATATAGGAATCGACTAGTTCTTCCTCCTCCATTCGCAGTAATAATTACCCTTTTAGCTTATCCCACAATTGTGAGGGCTATATCCATTCAGGATCCTATAATATCAGCATTTTTCTGGTCGGGTTATTTGACAGGCTATGTTATATACGACAGCACCCATTATTTCCTGCATTTCTTAGATACAAGTGCACACCCTGGAACTTATTTCCATGAATTGCAAAAATACCATAATCAGCATCATTATGGAGGTGAACATGCTGGATTTGGAGTGAGCTCAAGATTATGGGACATCGTCTTTAGATCTGGCTTCAAAAAGAACAAAAAGGATAATCGTGATTGATGGATATCACCTTATGACATTCTATAAAATCATTAATGATTTAAATGAGTGGTTTTGCAAATAAATAACTAAATAAAATGAAGTGATACTTTAGTACAGTGATTCAAATTTAATATTTAATATACCAAGTTATGCAAGCAAGAAACTTCGACTGTGACCAAGAAAACCACAATGCATCCAGTGAACTCATTGCCTTCATGAAAACACATCGAGAAATGATTGTTCAGGATTGCATACGCCTCTATATGACAACTCTTAAGGAAAACGAATGGGTGAAGTTCAATTAAAATATTGACTAACTGCATTAACGAACGCAATAAATGATAAGAAAGATAGAAAATGAACAAAAAGTAAAGTAAACTGACTCTAATTAATGATTGAATATTGATATATTAATAAGAATTATCAGTCAAAGGCAAACATACAAAAAGCGGTGCTTTTTATAAATTGAAATATTTCATTCATTTGAAATGCATATGATCGCAGATAAAATAGACAATTCATTAAATCAATAAAGGGGACTATCACAGGCTATGCATCGTTCAGCATGAACGCTATTGTCCAAAGTGCAATGTTGACAAGTTATTTTGACCTACAACTATTAGTTCTTATCTTTTATCGATTTTTCTGACTTCTTTTTTTACGGATCATCCTGTTTTTCATTAAACATTAATTTTACTTCTTATGGACTGACATCAACAAAGGCTTAATTTAAAACTTAGATATCCATGAAGTCCTTTATCTTTTCTGAAATGCTTAACGGAAAATTTATTTAAAGCGATCCTTATTTGATAACAAGGGAATAGTTGAAAATTTATCCTTTAAATTTCAATAATAGTTTTTTGTCAGATTTACCCGTAATTGTATAAAATGATGATGATTTTGGATTAGTATTTTTACTTTAACTTTTTTGGCGGCCGGAAAAATAGTCAGTGAAATAGCCTTTTGGTTATGGACTATAATATGGATTTTAACTTGATGTTTTTTCAAATTTATTGAGTAGATTCTCTGGAATAGATGTTATATGCCTCTCAAGAGTAAACTTGTAAGATATGTTAGTAATTTCGTCTTATTTTTTAAAGTCAGATTCTTTACCAATGATGTACTGCCTAATAGGAAACGTTGAGGCAATAGGAGATAATTTATCAAGAAGATGAAAATATAAACTATTTAGTTATTCAATGGTCTGGACTTTATTTTAAAAGACAAAGTCTTTGTCCTTCGCAATATAAGCCAAATGCTAAGGGATCCAATCAAAATAATTTTTCATCGAGTAGTCTATATAATAAAATTTTTACTTGGTGCTGGTAGTTTTATCATGAAATCAAAAAATCTGTCAGAACAAAGTGAAAATTAGAGTAGAAGCCTCAAGGCAAAGATATTTCTATAGTTTGGCCTCTTGCTTTGAACAAGTAATTCTAGGATAGGAAGTCTCAACTGTTGATCCATTTTATTATTAATATGCAACCCACTAAAGTAATTAATGCTTTCTGGTTTTTCAGAATAACTTGAACTATATCCATATATTTTATTAATTTTGAACTGGGGTACTCCAAATATCCAAGCGTATCTTTATCTCTGCAGCTCATCTTTAATGCCGACAAATTCTTTTAAATGCTAAATTATAATGTAAATACCTTAAAAAACAGTGCCATATTATCAACTTTCTCTATTGAATTTAAGAAAGATAAGAAGAAATCGGAAATAACCATTGTGTAGAGAATACAATTAAAACTGTAATGGACGATGATCTTGCTGAATAGTTCGTGATCATATCTTAATTTTTGAATCCTTTTATAAAAGTTTATGTCTAGTAGAATTTTAGCTTCCATTGGGCTTGTTTCATAGATGCAAAATGGACTCATGCAATTACCTTTGATATTTTTTTTTAATTATATTCCGTTAATAATTGTTTAGAAGATAATGGGGACAATGGCATTAGGCAAATCTTGAGCTTTTGGATGGTATTTCATATATGAACTCTATCTTCCCATCAGAATATCAAGCATTTTAAACAATAAATTATGTTTAGAAACTAAAAATATTCTTAGTCTTTAGTGATATTTAATTAAATCTCTCCATATTTGAAAATATTGTTCAGATTTATTAATATTTGAATACAACTGCTCGCTATTCATAAGTGAAAGCAAGGTTTCTATGATGTTGATAATTTTTTCACTATATTCCGATTTTACATTAAAATCAACTCCATAAAATCTCAAGTAAATCAATAAATTTCTGACGAATACGTCCAATCTTATCCTTCGATAATGATAGTCTGGATTCACAAGTAAATTTTCAATGAGTTTCTGTACATCTAATTAAGAATACATGCTTAAAGTTTATTCAGGTAAATAATAGCACAGTTCATTGATATATGCTCCAATTTTTAATTTTATTTAAAAGTTAATAGATGAAAATACACTCAAGAAAGCAAATGCCTTTTTTATCATATTTAACATATTCGTCTTTTTTACACGAACTTATTTTTCATAAAATCCTTCATAGAATAATTCATGATTTATTTTTTATTGTAGATTTAAATTTCTATCTTTATTATAAATTTTATCGATTGCCTTGAAAAAGCATTCTTGATGAACTTGCAACTACTTTATCATCTTAAAATTTTATTCAGTAATTTATTTCTTGAAGATATTTTGAGGCTCAACAAATTTGGGAATTTGAATTTAGGCTCTTTCGTAAAAGAGAATATATGCATTTGTTGAATAAGTGACTTCTGCCCATCCATCTTTACTTTCATAACCTCCGAAACTCTCTCTTGCTAAATCTTTTTCATCGAAAGGAGTGACATTTTGGTCATTGAATTTATACCACTGATCTTACGTCCTAATTAATGAATAATAATGGCCTCCTTCAGATGTTCCAGTATGAATCACTACTCCTTTTAGGCGGTAATTATTGTTCACTTTTTGTTAATCTCTATTCTTGATAAATTATTGCATGTTAATCTCATTGGGAAAAGTAAAGCTTGTGTGAACTTTTATCTTTTCACTTCTATGCGCATCATAAAGAATTCTCTGCAGATTAAAGATAATAGTCTCTGGGAGTTCATGCAAATATGTTCGTTTGTTAATTTTTTTAACCCTTTTCTCACATTTTTCGCAAAAATAATCCGAAATCTATTATTTTTATATAAATTTCTTCAGACTTGACTCCAAACTATCTTGATTTTTGACTTAAAGCATCAAGCTATAGGTAGTTTAAATTTTTTAAATTCTATTCTTGCATTCATCGCATTCAATATCATTTAATGTTTTTGCTGATATTATCCTCTGTAAATTTTATAATGTTCCATCCAACTTAAAAGCATTTTCTGCGTTTTATACTAACCTATTCAAAAATTAATGAGAATCTTCTTGAACAGAGGGATTTATAGGATTTCCTTAGTAATCTTTGCAGGCGAAGCAGAACTCATTTGGAGCATAATATTTCTTTTGACTACACTGAAGATGATGATACATTCTCTGCAATTGATACATAAAATCATCGACACAGACTTTCCCATTTACTTCACTGGTCTTATACTATTTTATAATTTTTCTGTTTAAAACTAACTGCTTAAATTTTTAGATCATAAAAAATTGTTGTAGGATGGAAATCATATAGCATATTGAACCTAAATTACGAATACCTAAATATTTTTATCTGATTTCACATTATTGAGTTGGTTGAACAGTTGTAAGCATTTAATCAAAGTATTTTATAGAATTTTCCTCATTGACAAGGAGATAGATATCATAGATAATAGATCGATTAGCAGGAGAAATAGTTGAATTAAGCAATTTAGTCATCAGTTTTTCTATATCAAGATTGTATTTAATTTTTTGACAAAGAGCAATCCTATAAAGAATATTTAGGTAGCCATTCATGAGCTTATCATATCGATTATTAAAATCCTCAGTTCTCGAATATAAAATGGCTATTGTATTCTTTAGAATGCTGTTATAGTTAAGGCTTTTGCCGTTTTTAATAATTCCTGATAACAAATTAAACCACTATTCACAGTATTATTCTTATATCTTTATTCCAAACAGATCAAATTTCCAGTTTGTTTTCACTTGCCATAAAAAGATAAAATTGCATGAAATTTTTCGAATGTCAGTTTATTTATGAAAGCAGCCTGCTAAAATTTATTAAAGATTTACGACTTCCTGAGTAAGTTGCAAAGTCAACACAACTTAAAAATTAATAATATTGCTGCTTGACAAAGCTTTTTTTGTTTATGATGCAAAAAAAGGTGTTTTGGGTAATTTAGGAATAGAAATAGGATCAAATTGTTCCGAAAGGATATTTATCTTTGCCAAATTGTTGATGGTTATTAAATTTCTTAGAATTTTAAGACATATAATAAAAGATTTTTGTTACATCTCAGTTTTCTCCTTCTTTTTATCGTAACTTTCAAGAATAGAGAAAATCTTTTCATTTTTTTTCTCTTTGATAAAATTTTGAATTTTTTACAGTTTGATTGCTTTTTGTTAAGCTGTTTGGCAATTAGTGATGTTCAATTCATGCTAAATAATGATAAGCTGATAATGTCTCAAGAATTATGAAGATTCGAATGATAAAGGTATTTTTTAGATTTATTTTTTCATTGAATTGCAGGTTGGCAAGTAAAGCAGGAGTTATTTACTTTTTTTTGCGATTTATTCATCAGATACTTATGATAGTTTAAATAATTCGTCATAATATTTTGATTTTGACAATTATGCTCTATAGCGTAACATTAAATGAGTCTTGGAGCTAATGTCAAAGGGTTCACTATAGAGTGTGAGGTTTTTTCTATATCGCAAATTTTACAAACCTTTAAGTGTGTTTCCTCTATAGTACGACTGGAGGTTTAAATTTTTGTAAAAATAATTCATAAGATCAGGCAAAAGTAAAATACCATCACGATCTGCATCGTAAAAATCAAAAAGTTATAGAACTCTTCTGTCAGTGGACAGACAATCTGCTCCTGAGGATTGACGAATAAAATTTGTACATTAGATTAGACTCATTTTTCCATCATAAGCAAATCTATTGAAAATTTATGTTACTGCCTTACAAACAACATCAGTTAGGGAACGATCTTTTACTACTTCAGGAGTTTACATCCTATTTGAGGTATTTTTTTAAGCGATTAGTTATTTATTGTTTAACTTCAGCTCTTCAATAGTTTTACCATTCATTCTTTGAGAAAACAGTCTCTTTCCTTGCCGGAAAACTATTTATTATGGTCCGCATTTGAAGGCTAGTCCTATAATAGTTAGTGCTTCGAATAGAATCATATTGGAAGGAAAGTTACGATGAATTTGATTTTCAACATCACTTCCAAAAGTAACATTGTTGGTTATAGTTAGGGATATACTAGCTGTTGAAACTAAAGAGCAATGAGGTTTACGATCTCCAACTCCATAAATGTCTGTAGCAAGTAAAATTTGATTAAAAATTTAAAGAGTCGAAAGTAAGCTCTTTCTCTTATCTTTGGATTTTAAAAAATTCTGAGAATCATCTATTAAATCACTCATAACTCCGATCATAAAATCAACAAATTCTTCTTATCCTTTTTTAGACTTATTATAGCTATAGTAGATATATAAAGTCACAATAAACTAAGCTATATCTTATCGAAGAGTTGATGAATCAGTCTCTTGCATTAGTGTAACTAATTCATTAAAATATTGAAGATTTGTGGGTTTAACTCGAAGAATAAACGATTCGCTACCTCTACTATCAGATGGCATTTGATTTAATTTTTAAAAATGTTAAGAATTGTATTTAATGAATGTAGTCTTGAAAATAGAAAAAGGAAAAATTGCAGTGGTCTTCATTAGGGTAAATATTTGCTTAATTTTTGCATCTGCATATCCATATCCGCTACTGTTAAGAACCTCATTGTATATTTAAGGATATTTGGCCATAACAGATAAGTATTTTTGATTAGCATCCAATTTACTATTTGATTTATTGATGGCAAATTTGATAACTTGGAGAGCATAGGTAATATACTCCGACTATTCTTTGGATTATTCATCAAGACTATTTAAATATTAAAACATTCTATCGTAAAAGGATTATTTTTAAACGATTTGAGACATTATTGTTTGAAAAGAACTATGAGCTATCATCTTTTGTAGCTATTCGATGATTATCTTGTTGAACCAATAAACAGAGCTGTGATTAATTTGCTTTAATAGTCGAAATGTTAACTCTTTGATAAATGATGTTTTTTGTTCAGTGCTTCTTTGACTCCAGCCTTCTCTTTTTAAAATATCAACATTTCTCCTCATGACTTCAGTCATCTGTTTTTTGTACTTTGCCGGCCATAGATGAAATGCTTTTTAAATAATAGTAAGGTTTAATTGAAATACCTTTTCAATAAAATTAGGATAACGATCACAACGAGCGGGAAGATCCTCTAATATTTATAAATATTCGAAATGCATAGCAGTGTAGTCAGGCAAAGATGCGATATGTTGATAAATTAATTCTTTTGCTTCCATTCCTAGAAAGTAGGTTTATAATTATTTGAAAGCGAAGGTTAACATTTTTTTATTTTGACTTAAATCCTATTTGATCAAATTTAAGACAAAAATTATCTTTTGAGATTATCCTCTTTATTTATTAAAATATCTTAAAATATTATTTCCTTTATCAAGCATTTCCTCAGTTGTATTCTTATTGAGTAGATATCGAAAAACTTCATTCTCTTACAACCAATCTTTCAATTGCTTCTCAGAAATTTTAGACAATCTATTGAGGTAGGTATCATAACAAAATGAATCTAAAATTTTAATACCTTCCATTTTTTACAAATTTAAATTAGATTTTATTAAAGCAAAAGAGCTATTAAGACCCATCATAATTATTGAACTAACCACATCTTTTTTGGAAATAAATCGAGAGGTTAAAATTTGGCACAGTCTAATATTTTTTTATTTGGTTATTTGCTTCATCAATTCAGGCTGGCAGGAAAGAAAATAAGCATTAATTTCAGTAATATATAACAAAAAGAGTTTGTTTATCTCAATTTCAATTTATGTATCAGCTTCACAAGAGTTTAAAAAATCAATTAGGGCAATAATATCTTCTATTAGCATACTACAAACTACTTTAGGGCATTTGCTCAATTAACTAACAATTATTTACAAGCATTCTTTATAAAAAGTATTTTTTAATTTGTTGGAACTGTTTTAATAATATTTTATAGCATAGTTGGTATAATAAGACGTCTACAGCTTCTTTTTGCAAAAGATGTGAGATTCTAATTTCATTAATTCAAACACAATTTTGAAATTAACAAGGATATTTTTGCTTTGTGAATTTATTTCGATTATCTTTTTAATGGCATTTTTCAGTGTGTCCTGAATTATATTGATACGCTCATCATTCCACTATGCTCTGCAGATGAACAATAAAAATGGCTTAATTATTTGATCAAGAAATTGAATAGGATTCTCAACGCATAGTGGATTAATGCGAGAAATTAAGGGAAGAATAGTTGAGAGAAGTTAATAGAATTGTTACCGATCACGCAGTTTTAGGATACTCTGGGCAAGCTCGTTTATTTGTTTGACTTCCCCAATAGCGGTTGCTTTGTCTTATGTAGTTTTGATAAGAGGCATTCTGTATGATATATTATTACTTGGATATAACAATAGTTCTTATTGTCATTATATCTTTTAAGAATAAACTATAATTTTTAAGAGAAAAAAGTATTAAATAAACTTTGTTGAAAATATCATCAATAGTTTTTCACCCCAGTTGTGATGGCTAATTAATATTGAAAATCTTCTTTCTTCGAATATCGCCGTTTCTGTTACAGTTTTTCAACAATTAATAGTTTTTCCTTTGCAGAATCTTTTGCTAATACTGATTATAATCTTCTAAATTTCCATAATACTCATCTTCAAAAATGATGCCCTTCTATTTCTCGTTGCTGATTTATTTTTGCTATTTATCTTCCTATTTTTGCTCTTTTAATGGTGAGAGAGTGGTTTTAAATTCGGTAGGTATTTAAGCTGTCTCAACTATCTAAGCAATTTAACTTTTTTCTGTTTTAATTTCTAACTGATCTTCACTTTATGATTTATTACTACTTCTAATTTTTTATAAGTAAACTTCCTTGCTTTCACGATTTGGTTTCTTAATCTTTGAATTTGCAACACTAACTGGAAATTTTCTTAATTGAGCAATAAACTTTTAAACTTTACTACTGATTCCTTCCCACAAAACTTCTTCTTGAATACTATGATCAAAAATTTATATTTATTTTTCTATAAACTCGCCAATCTTCTCGAGATATGTCTTTTTAATGTTTTTAACCTCTTTACTGTGTTCATATTTTAAATTTATATACTATTTTTCGATAAGATTATTTTTTTCAATGAGCTACTCGTATTATTAAAACAAATTGTCATATTTTTATCGTTCCTCATTCAGCAATTGTTTCAACTCTTTGTTGCTATTTAATAATTAATCAATCTATTTCTTCAGCAAATTATTCAAACCCGAATCTATGTCACTTTAAATCGTGCTTGGTTTTTTGACAGCAACATTGCTATCAATAGGATTTTTATCATCGATTTTGGATCGATTTTATTCTCCAAATATTTTTCGTTTTGAGTCTCGGTGTCTCAAATCGCTCTTATCTATTTCAAAATTATTCATCACTTAATTAATCAAATATAAATGATTTATAAGATATAAGAACGATGAGGACTTCATTTAAAGTATTACTTGCGTAACTTTCTATCTCTTCGCTGAATTTATTCAATATTTTCCTTAACAGTTTGAGCTAAACCGATATTTTCTTCCCTAAATAATTTCATATCCTCTCTATAATTGGAATCGGATAATAGAGGAACACTTTCGTTTGTTACTTTGAAAGGCTTGACATCATTTATATCAAATATGACTTCCTTATTAAAATAGATGCGCTCTGTCCATCTTCCTGATATATACCCAAGGACTTCCTAAATATCACTTTCTTTGATTTTTTCAAAATTTACTTCTGATCTTTTAAGTTTTACAATTTTTCCATTCATATAATCATGAAATTTACTTTCCTTATTTTATCCTTTACATTTTCCCCAGCTTATTTCGCAAAAAATTAAATTATTAGCATCAAAGAAGTATGTTTTTTTTATTAAAGTTAATTTTCTTTAGCCATAAATAACTCCTGAAAGTAATCCAGGTGGACTTGTAAATGTAATCACATTTTTTAAAGGATCTGTTTCATGAAAGGATATTTTATATTGACCTTCATTTATTCCACTTACTGAATTTAATCCAAACTAAACTTTAGCCTACAGATTAGCTGATACAAAATACCCTCTTCCGATCAATAGGATTGAACTTATAGGAGGGTGATGGCTGATTTGCTCACCATAGATTGGACACCCGTCAATAAAACCTTGGTAAGTCTCTCCTAAGACAGGGTTAAAGGGTTTAGTCATTTCCAAATATAATAAAATATTTCCCAAGGAAAAGCCCAATACTCCTTTCATTCTTTAAAGAGGAGTAGCATTTACTAAATTTTATAAAAAGTGAGGGCCATAGGCCATCGCTCGACTCAACCGTTGAAGATTAGTATCAGTTCCAAATATTTAAATGGGAAGAGAAACATTAAGAAGACTTTTGCCTTGAAACAAATTTGACCCTAGTCTTTTTAAAATATTTTTCAAGACATTGCTTTGAGCTTGAATTTTTTTTGCATTAACAAATACAAATTAACCCTTTTAATTAATTATGCTCTCCTCAGGATTAAAAAATTGTTTTCCTTTGAATTATTGAAATAATTTACGACTGGGCATGGGAATGGTTTGGTAACGATATCTCTAAGGAGGTTAGTGACTTTTTGCTGTTTACCATTACCAAATTTCATCTTCATCTTTTTCTTTCTTTTCATTATTGTTCTCGACTTTGCTCGAGATAGAGTAAAAATTGCTTTAAGAGATACTAAATTGAGGCTATCCTTGGCAGTTTGTAAACTAAGAAAATTCATAATCTGAAAGTGAGATTGCAGGTATAGAATTAGCAAAATCAAAGTTTGATTTAATTGTTATTTATTTAGATTTTTATTTTTTATTGCTTTTTTTACACTTTAGGATATTGCCAATTTAGCCTATTTGCTAAGAGATGACTTCATAAATATCATTACATTAAATATGGCTTATTTAACATTAAACAGTTACCTATATTGTTTTTTATTTAGTTCTTTTAATTCTCCAAAGGCAGTATTCAATTATCCCTCTGTTGTTTGAAGTTTAGCGTGGACTGTATTCGATTGTTGAAATTGATTTGTCAACAAAATAAATAGCATCTTCTCGAGTAAAGTTATGTCGTAGATAAACAAAATCATATTAGCTTGAATCTTTATACATATTGACTTAGTGAAATATTTTAGTGTTTTCATTGCTAATATCGGCTAATAAGGTTAACATAAACAGAGAAGCTTTCCATTTTTTAAAATTTTAGAAGTTGAAAAGCTCAGTGGCAAGCTATTCCTCAGTGATTTATGTTTATTAAAATATATATATCTTTTTAACCCTAGATTTGAAATTATTTAGGAACACTCCCGTTTTTACCTCTTCATAATCATTAAAATTATCCAATTATTTGATCATATTTTAATTCATTAATTAGCTTGTTACTCTGTAATATTAATCCATATTAAAATCTATCTTTTGTATTCCTTCTTTGAAACACTCTTTTCCGGATCTTCGATTTGAATTTGTTGTTAATGAAATAGATTCTCGATTCGCCAAAATCTTTTTCCCAACTTACTACTTGCCTTATTTATTAATTCCCATCATTTGAAAAATGGATTGTGCAAGAGCTAATAGCATTATCTTTTTTACTTTTTATTTTAATTCTTAAAAAAATACCTAAGAGTTTGAAGAAAGTCGTAAAGTTAATGGTTTAGTATTTGGAAAGTTGGATTATAAAGCAAAAGCTTACCTTTCTTTGCATTTGGAAATTCTGAATAAATAATGTTTTAGATTTAATAGTTCCCCTGTAAACCCAATAAATAATGTTGCTTTTTCATAATTAAGAACAATAAAAGTAAGTCTCCACTCATGACTTTTCTTATCATCTCGAAATAACACTTAATATCTCTATTCCTCACAATTTAATTCTTCTTTTTGTTCCTTTTTTTTGTTCATCTCGTTGATAATTTTCAAGCAAGACAAATACAAATCTGCTTTTTAATAACTTTTGAGAGTGTTTAATGCTCTTGCAAATTATGGGGAGGAAGTAGCTGCCGAGGGTCCGCAAAAAGAAAATGCCTTTTTTTTAAATACATTTTGATCAAGATATTGCAAAAAGTTTTCCAATTCTGTCGAGCTGACATTTATTATTTTTTTAATAGCCTGAATTTCTTTGAGAATGTCATCTTCCTTCATTTCCTTCATTGGTTATTAGTTGTTGTAATAATAAAATAGATATTAATTGATAGTGTGCTCAGATTATAATAAGTAACATTTTCATTTAGCAATAAATATAATGAGACCGTCTTTTAGAAATAAAAGAAGTAGTGTCGCAACTCCGCTGCAGATCAATTCTCAGGATTAAGAGAAGATTAATATTAACTCTTTTATGGGCAGTGAATCTGTCAAATCTCCTCGACTTATAGCTTTATATCAAATTCCAGATAAGATAAACGTCAGGTCATAAATAAATTCCTTCAAAATAAATAAAATTTAAAGAGAATGGCATCATTGCAATAGGAAAAATTGTCTGCATAGTAGTACTGAAAGGATCAAAAATTAAGGCAAATCATCACCCAATGTTAAATTTTTTAGTCCAAATCGAGTGGACATTATTATATAATAAGGAATGGAGGCATTCGATAAAGATAGATCACCATGCATTCATTCTACAATAAATTTAAATCGAAAATACCATAATAAATCAAAAGACTTACTTTAAGAATTTAAGTAACTTGAAGAATTAAGGAGGTCTATAAAAAACAGAAAAGGCAACAGTGTTAGTAAGCTTAATTTTTCAATAAATCTGAACAAAAAATATAAAACAGCAAAAATGGAAGGATCAAAAGAAATAGATCCTTAAAAAGGCAATCTTTATCTTTAAGTAAAGTCCAAAATATCGAAGCGATACAATCAAATGTTTAAAAGATATTCGAGTCGTTCGAAATAATTGATAAAAGACCAAATTGATATGAAAGATTTATGGAGTGCGAAAAGTTTAAGAATTAATAAATCTGTTCAGGCATGATTTTAATATATTAATAATCATTTTATTCTGATTTTATGTAAATGAAACATAATAATGCTATATTAATTATATGAGTTATTTGCATCTCAGCTTTATCCATCTTTTAAATGAAAATTGTAAAATGATTGCTTTTTGCGAAAAAACAAAACAATATGTATCTTATTTTAAACATTTTAATATTCTTTTGAAGAAAACACCAAAATTAAAGAATAATATCTCATTGATTGACGATTTTATTTGTCCTGAAATTTAATCAACCTCCATATATCTTCAATGGCCATTTTTATTATACTATAGATATTTATCACATTTATTTGCATTGCCTTTCTTTTATATTTAATTTAATTTAACTATTATTCGAAACAATATGATAGAATAAACTATCATTCTTTGGATGTATTATTCGAAATTAATTTAGTATAAAGTATTGCCATAAAATTATAGCTCTCTCCACAAAAATAACTATCTGCAGATTTCCTTAATATCCTTCAAAAAATTGATATGGCTTAATAAGTCAGTGGGAGCTTAAATATTTTTTTAATAATTTTTAGCAGCACAAGGACATAAAATAATTCTAAATATCAATAATAAAATATAATGATCTACTTAATCACTTTGTGAATAATATTAATAACTGGAATTTTATAATTTTAAAAGCTGGACATGTTTAAATTAATTTTATATTTTTTACAATTTAATCTATAAAACTTTCTGACTGGGTAAACTAATACTGATCAACAAACAATGTTACAATTCAGTCTCTATTAAAAATTCAATAGAATTACATCATTAAATCATATTTGTGATTCAGATAATTAAAAATAGGAACGTATTTAGATTAAGGAAAGATCAACAAAAATAAATAAACGCTTCTATCGAGGTTGATATCAAAATAAGATTTATGTTTGATCAACTATGGGACTGTTGACTAATTGGCATTATATTCTTATCAAATTCTGCTGCCTGAGCTCCAGTAATTTGGAGCTTATATACTAAGTATTATCAGCAAATGAATAAATATAAATTCTTACTCTTTAGAGGCATTTCTCTAAAGGACCGAGAGGAGAGAGGTAAAATATATTCAAAATGCATTTAAGTTTGGAACTAGAGTCATTAATAAAATTAAATTAAAGGTACATCGATTTTTGTTTTACTAAATAGCATAGAAAGTCATAGAATTTTTTTAACATAGTCAAGTTGAAGATTTATAATCTTTATGGAATGCCCACATAAATTATAGTTATTTTAAGATTGTAAACTTTCGCAAGCTTAAAATGTTTAATACCTACAAATATCTTGTAATTATGAGGTTATAACCTCCTTATTTTAAATAAATGACATTTAATAATAAAAATATGATCCCAAAACCTAAAATTCCCTTAGTACATGCTTGACATCTTCTCGGTGATACTTTTTACTTAAAAATGGTTTATTTTTAAGCTCTCTTAATTTAGAATATTACTGACAAAAAAATATAAATAAAGATAAAATTCTTAAATAACCTTCAAGTACTTTTGCCGAAAATGGACAAGCGAAGGAAGACTAAAATTGAATAAGAAAAGTTAAGAAATATTCTTCATATAATTATCAAAAGAGATTATAGAGAATTGGAAAGGTGTGATAACCTTAAGATCCTTGAACAGTTGGTATTTGATTCATGGTGTTCAGAAGATAAGGATTCCAATTAAAGAGCATTAATGGCTGAAAAATAACTCTTTGGGGATTAAATACAGGATTTAACTCCTCTGAACAATTTTCTTAATCAAAAATCTTCAAATATTAAGGCTCGATAATTTTGTTCTTATGTTGTATTTTCCTAATGTTTTGTCGGCAAATTGGGCAATTTCCTTTACGCTAAGTAATATAATTTTTACTCTTCCCCATTTAGAAAGGCATCTATAGCAAAATTAATGCGAGCATTCAATTGTTTTGCACTAAATCATTCAAGAAGTACGTTAACTATACGGGTCATACAAATGATGCAATAATTTTTTTATTTACATGATTTCTTTCCATCGCAATTGACTTTCATTGATTTTTAATATTAATATAATCAGAAAGTAAAAATTTTAAATATATAAATTGAAACCCCTGGAGAACCGGTGTCTATAAAGATAGGTCATTTTTATCTCAGGAATCATCAGGAAAGCTCGAATTTGTTCACGAATAAAAGCATTTCTTTTTTCAATATAAATTCGATTTTATATCACCTTTGACGTCATTATTATTTTGGTTAAGTGATAGTCCTTTGCTTTATTTTTTTAATCATTAGCGCAATATAATCATCTGTAGATATACATTGTTCGATGATGATTGCTTGGATGACTAATTTTTTTTCTATACTTCGATTTCAATAGGTTGGGTAAAACCAGATAATTTAGGAACCATTTTTCTGGAAAAATAGTAGAAGTATTTTTTTTGCTCAAGATCTTGTCGCCGAGTTTTGTTTTTTTAAATTTTTCCATTCAATAGATAATTTATCAATTTCCTCGATCATCAATCAAAGTGGTTTAAATGCTATATCAATGGAGAAATTGATTAATAAAGTGGAATAAATGTTTTAAGATAATTTAGAAATCAGAATGCAAACTTATTACTAATACTGTGTTATATTTAAATATTGAAGTTTTCTTTTGCAGTCCTTATCATATTTCTGAAAGGGAATTGATGAAATATTTTGAAGTAATCGCCTTTATTTTCTTTGATTGATTTATTTGAATTAAAATGGAAAATATATATTTTTCCTTCAACGTTGCCATTTTCAACCCAGTCATTTTAAATGGAGTTCACCTTGAAAAGAATTCATATCAAAATGATATTATTGTTAACTATTATTAAATCTTTTATCAATTGCAAAAAAAGAATGGTAATTTATTTTTTAATTGTTAATATAATGATGCGATAAAAAAATAAAAAATCATAGATAATTACAACAAGATAAAGATTAATTAACTTCAAAAGAATTAATGAACTGATAAAGAAGATTAAAAAAACTCCATTGGCTCATTCTGAAATGTAAAAACAAATACATTGATCATATTAATCTTCAGATATGATTTATAGTTGATAAGCATAGTTTAGTTTGAAATATAGAGAGCTATCCCATTGTATTTACTGTAGCTGATCTTATTTTATCCAAAATAATTTATTAACCTAAATAAGAACCAAAGATATAAGATTTTAAAATGTTTTTTATATCTTTTAATATTTCTTACTAATTATTTTAGACTTTTTTATTCAAAATTATAAATAAATGTTAAGACTATCGATTGATGATATCTTTAATTGTAGTCAATAAATCACCTATTTCGATATTATGATAAATATCAGTCTTTATTTTTATTTGTGATTGCTCTTATAGATAAGATTTTTAAGTTATGATGAACATATTTGGCAGAAGTCAAGTATTATACCATTTTAAGATCTGTTTCCCAATACCAGTTTAAAAGTAAACATGATGTTAGAACAGAGTGCAGAACTGCCTCAAAAAAATGCAAAATCTCAACCGAACCAAAACATCAGCAGTATGTGTTTCGTTCAATGGTCATTCCGAGTCCCCATAATCATCTCAACTTTTATATGAATCATTGCTTAATATGCGAGATTTGAAAAGGTACTTACTCCTTTATTCAGTCTTCCCATTTTTACTTTTTTATAAGATAAGGCCACTTCATTGACTTACTTTACTGCTTTGGGTGGATAAAAAATCATTGCGAGTAGCTTCTCATTTAATAATAGATCCGTATTGTTTAATTGGAGATGTGGGAGTGACTCAAAAAAGCTATAGAAACATCAACAAGTTATTTGATTTGATGGGATTAAAGTATTAATAATCTGGAACTAAGCATGAATCCAGTCAAATTTGGAATCAGTTTATCTAAAAAAGTGAGAAAGAAAAAGAAATTACGCAAAAATGGCTGAAAATAGTTGAAAGCAACATGGTCAGTGAAATCAGCAAACGTAGAAAAATATCTAAAGAGGAAATTGCTACCATCAGAAATAAGGTATTTCATCCTCAAGATGCATTGAAGTTGAAACTGATTGATTAAGTTTCAACCTTTTAAGATTTTATGGAAATTAATTATCCCAATCATAGTGTTGAGGACTATGTCTATCGTATAGATGGTACCAGACTTAAAAAAATCTTAACTCCGAGATAAATTAATGCTTTAACAACTTTTGTGGAAGTCTTAGCGATGCCCAATGTAGCTCTTCTAAGCAGTTAAGATCCTATTCAATAAAGTTTGAGAGAGATAATTAGTCTTCTTGAAACAAGATTAATGAATAACGAAGGATTAGAAGAATTGGATAGCATATTATAAGGCTTATTTTTAAGATTCGAGGGTCAGTTATCTCAAAGCGGACTGATGTTTTGATTATTGTCCAAAAGCAATGCTCATAATCATTTTATTATTAAAGGATACTTCTAAGAGAGTATTTTTTCGTGAAAAGTTTAAAAAATAATCATCATTACAAAAAAAAAGATTAAACTATATTCAGTTTGTTCTTGTATAAATTATTCTTTTAATATTGATATATTTTGTGGCAAATTATGATCAATAGTTGAACTTGCAGTTATAATTTTATTGTTTAATGCGAACCACCAATTTAAATGACTTGATGAGCTCCTTAGCAGGTCGAAATGATTTAAAGTTAGGATTTACAACTACTGTTAAAGAACAGGTTGATGACATCGAAGTATCAATAAAAATATTCAGGTCAATATGGAGCATTTTAAGAAATCTCTTGAGGCACATAGAAAACAGCAGAGTGAGTTACAGCTACAGCTTAAGAAACTGGAATAGGCAACCAAGACATAATTTCAATAGTTGCATAAATAAATCAGCGAAAGAGTCAATTATCTAACATAATTGTTTAAAAATGATAGTACCGAACAAAACAATGAATTTGAATACTTATAACTTCAGAATCAAACCCTACATGATTAGCATGACAAACTAAATGAAATAACAAACGCCATTATGAACCGTACCGAGGAAGTTGAGACCAATGTGGGGCTATGATGCTGCATATTTTGTTATTGCTTTAATATGATTATTATATCAGCAATATAATTCAATGAGCAAACGCAGTCGAAACATTTCCTATGATAGTCATACCCCACAACTGCAAATCATCCCTTCTGAGGATCGCAAACTCCTTATATCTGGAATAACTCCTAATCATAGTAAGAACAGACTTTTGTCTGACAATAAATACCCATTTATGTCGCAAATTAGCAAATCTCCTGCAAAGGAAATAGTAGCTCCCAGTCGATACGAAAACGAATTTATACGATATTCTGAAAATAGCTTTATGAATCCGAGGAAAAAAGACTTTTAATTTTCATCTTCCAAGTAATATGAACATCATAATCTTTCGTATGTTGGGCAGATAGTGGCTTTGGAAAAAAGGAGAAAAGGGAGAATGCTTTATAGGAAGAAAGATCTTTAAAAATAGGGAATAGATGTTCAGGGAAAAAATATTGTGGAGTTATAATTTAATAAAATCAAAGGACAAGTAAGCTAACCGACTCAGTCATGTCAACCTACTGTGGATAAAGAAGTCTAGATTGAACTGAACATAGAGTAGATGCACTATTAAATGGTGCGAACGCAGCAGAAATGCAAGAAAATGAATGCCTAGTGATTTGATTTTGTTTATTCTATCTAATTTTATTATTGCAAAATCACAAATAATTACCTTTTAACTAATTTCTATAAAAAAGAATATAAACTGTTAATTCATAATATCAGCCATAATATATTAACTAACCTTGTGATAAATGCGTGCCCGAAAGACCAGAATCAGTTGCGAAGAGGAGTTATTTAGTGATACTACTAATTATTGCAGCTAATCGTCTTATCCTAGAAAAAAAAAAAAATTTGGATTTGAGGAGCAAAAAAATTATAAGATAGATTGCCCTGACGAAGAATCAAAATCTGATGTTCTTTCCTTTTGTTCAATGGAGAGTATTCTAAAAGATGCGTTCAAAAAAAGAAAAGATGAGACAAGTCATATTGAGAAAATAGACAAATAAAATACACAATGATTAAATTGGATTACTTTAAACCCAAATTATCGAATTATACTGTCTTGTTTGTCATTTTGAGCAAATAATAATTTTCGAAATGAAATCACGATATAATTTAAAGTTAGCATTCCTAAAAATGTAAAAATAACGATAAATATCAATGCTTATAGGAAGGACTCGTGTTGATGAAATTAAAATTGAGTTTATCGTTTGATTTAATTGATTTTTTAATTTTAAGGCTTGGATTTATTCTTTCCTTAAAATTAGAAAGATAAACCCTTGCCATCTGATTACTATTTGGATTCTGATAGTACGCATTATTTCTTAAATAACTGCTACTATTATTATTGCCCAATTGTCGATCGCATGAATTGAATTTTACTCTGTCTAAACTACCCATTCCATTAGCATTACCACGCACATTATTGTTTAAATGCTTGTAAGATGAGTTATTGATAGTCTTTTAAAATGATGGACTGCCGCTGCTGAATATCTTTCTTTGCTGGGGTTGAGGCTGCGAACGCAATGATGCAAAACTATTAGCATTAAAATTTATTTGTGGAGTCTTGCTGGTTTGGATGTGAATGTAATTGTTTACATTTATGGGGGAGCCCATGCGGTCATTATTTCTTGCCAAAAGATGCTAATATTTTTACATAATTGGCACACTACGCACCTCCATCAACTTAAAGGAAGATGGATTCGCTTTCTATTATCCATTTAAAATATTAATTGTTTCAGAACCGCGAGGGTGATGATAAGCTAATTACTAATTACGTTGAATTAGCATTTTAATCTGTTCATTAGAATTTATTGGGTCTTCTTGTGTGGCTCTAGGGGAATGATGAATGAGTTACAAAATTCGTCTGTTATTTCCCACACTTCTAACCGATCCATTTCTCCATAGTAATTCTTTATTCAACTGATGTTCTTGAACTGGTTGAGGAGGTTTTTTTGTAAAATTCAATTTTTTAGCCTCACTGTTTATGACTTGATTTTCAATTTAGAAAATTTCCTTGCTTGTGAATCCAAAATCAGCGAATACTACCTCTTATGGCTGTAATTTATCCAGCAATTTTTATTTTTATAACTTTAAAATTTATGCTTATTCTTCACTAGCAAAGTCACTATCGTCAATGTTACTTTAAAACATACTTGTTTGGAAAGGAGGGTATAGCTTTTTTTGTAAAACTTACTCCATACTGCAGTCTCGAAGCCAAGGATCCTTTAAAATTTATGATATCTTTTTATACCTCAAATTTATATCTTTCTGCAGCAAATTTTAAAGGAAATTTTTTACTTCTTTCGAAACATTGATATTGTTTGGAAATTAGAGGTCTCGAGTCAGGATGTTATTGAAGAGTTCCTCTTGGTCTCGAGAGTAATAAGGTGGAAGGCCGAAAAGCAGTTAGTAGAGGAGGGCGCCGAGGCAGTAGTAGTCGATCTCGAAACTGTGTCCCTTTCTAATTGCAAAAGGCTTTACTTTAGGAGCATTTATGGGGCCATGTACTATGCACTTCCGCAAAAACTATGGGTTCTGTCTTCTCGCATAATCTTTGATAGGCCGTAGTCTGCCAATCGTATGTGACCATCGGCATCGATTATGATATTTTAGGGTTTTAAATCTCGATAAAGTATGTTGTTTGCGTGAAGATGAGCAATGGCTGCCAAAGTTTATAAAAAATAAAACTTGGCTTGATTTTCTTTCATGCGTCTCACTTTTCTCAAGAGATTAAAGAGTTCACCGCCATTGCAATATTCCATACAAAAGATAAGATAGTTTCGTGTCTCGAAGCTCATGTAAAGTTGAGTGATGAAGGGATGTCCATTGCATTTATCCAAAATATCTCTTTAGCTTATCACAATGTTCTGCTTCTCATTCTAAACAATAAAAGCTTTATTTATGACCTTTAGTGCCATCAATTTGCCATAGGCTCGACCCAAATACACTTTCGAAAAGCCACCAGTTCCTATGCATTTAATAATTTGGAAGTTGTTGAGTTGTGCTCCTTTTCTATCTATTTTTATCTTTTCTCCAAACAAGTTAATTTTCTTAGTTTCAAGCTCTGCAACTTTCCGGTGAGGCAAAGTCAGATAATAATCAACATTGAGACTTTAAGATTTAAAAAAGATGTATTCTTCTCCCACTTATTTTTTTAAAAAATCTAGTAATTGCTGGATAGACGTTTCGGTATCGTAAGAGAAGATAAGTTTTAGAGATCGGTTTGGTTTTTCCATTTGTAACTACACAGTCAGTATTGAACGATTCTATACCTTAGTGTAACGGTGCATCGATGCTTAGTTGTTAATTGCGTTGATTGCTTTGTCTGTTCGGATTTGCAAGGGACGAGGTTGAGTACGAGGTGAAGTTACTGCTTTTATAAAGCTGATGGGGGACTTTTTCATACCTATGTTACGACTTGGACTTTTAAACATTCAAAATAGATGTAGAATGGATATAGGTATTGACACATCAAAACAATGATTTATGTTCTATAATCAAATTTTCAGTTGGTGCACTCTTCAGCCCACTTATTCTCTTCACGGATTTGCGCTTCCTCTTCAGGTGTGAAATCATTGACAATGCCGAACTGTTGACGTATTTCTTCTGGAGATTTTCCTGAATATAATGTAAAGTACCTTTGATCATCGTGGCAACTTTCGCACAGCATAGTTCTATCAATGACTTAATGTCCAGATAGTTAGCGGCTAGTAACAATTCCAATAACTATTATTGATTGGGCAAATTAATGAATTGCTCATCCCAGGGATCTACCAATTCCTTCAGTGAGTTCTTAGAAAGGGGCTTTTATATTTCAGGAGGATCGTTGTTTTTATAGTGTTCACTGAATTATATGATTTTTTTTAGAGGCGCAGATTTGACATTAGGGAGATAGATTTCCTCCTCGACTCCCGTATCCTCAATCATATTCTTGAGGAGTTGCGACTTTTTAGCCACTGCTTCATCGACTTCAAATTTGCCCTGGTCGGAAGCAATTAGCACCACTCTGCTCATTGATTAATTATTATCAAAGAATAACCATTAAATAATTTAAAAGATTTAATTTGTAGTTTACCTTTTTGAAGTGAAATCACCAAGTGAATGATTTAATCACAATGCCATACATTATCATATCTACATTTCCTATCGGCGATTCAGAAGACTACTCAGATATTTATCCTCGCTCTACATAATATTTTATGGAGCAAACGCACACACAGGTACATTGTGAAAAGGCACTCCAGGGTTGCTGTCCAGCATTCGTAGATGCTCAAATGTCTTTTATTTAATATCTGTTAGATATTATGGAGTGTTCTTGTTTTTCACTGGCTTTACAGTAAAATGAAGCTTACTATCTGGCTGGTAGGCCTCATAAAATCGATCTGTCTTTGGAATATATCCATCCAAATCTTCCCCAACCGCTAAGCCAGTCTAGTAGGCCCAAAGTCTCGCCACATTGTGCACTGTATATCCACCTCCTCCGAGGAGCATAAGGGGTACTCCATAAGACATCATTCGTTTTACACATGATCCGTGGCCACGTATGCTGAGATTGAGTCTGCCAAGTACATCATATGCTATTGAATCTGCGCCTAGCTGTAATACAACAGCTGCTGGCCTGAATTTAGCCATAACTTCGTCCATCACAGTTTTGAATAGTTACTGGTAGGTATCATCATCGATTCCAACTTTCAGAGGTACATTAAGAGCATAATACTTTCCTTTTCCTTCCCCCATTGAATCAATGCTACCAGTTCCTGGAAAGAAATCATCACCATACTGATGAAATGAAACAGTCATCACCCTGTCAGTCATATAGAATGCCTCTTCAACTCCATCTCCATGATGAACATCCACATCAACATACAAAACTCGAGGATGATACTTCAACAACTATAAAATAGCTAAAACAATGTCATTTGTATAGCAAAATCCACTAGCTTAGCATTTTTTTGCATGATGAAGGCCTCCTCCCCAATTTACCGCGATACCAGCATCTCCTCTTAAAAGAACCTGAGCTGCATCAATAGATCCTCCACAAGATAGTTGACAGAATTCGTACAGACCAGCAAAGCCAGGGCAATCCCCAGTCTCATTCATCGAAAATTGACTTTTAAGTTTCGTAGAATTGATGAGGTATCTTCTTTCTTCCTCGGATTTAAGCATGAGGTCGTTTGTATACGTGAAGCCTTGACTTGTGAGTACGTCCTTGCAAACATAGTTTTAGATATAATTGATGTACTCAGGATGATGAAAGCGTAGTAACTACTATCGATCTGCTTTCCTCGAACGGTACACATCTAACTTGCGATAGACATCGAAGCTTTCGATAAGAGAGTGAGTCATTGCGATCCTTCTGGGCTTCATAGGATGATCTTTGTAGTAGTAAAACTTGCCTATCTCTTCATTGAAGAAATAAGCGACGTTGTTTCCCTGCATTTAATTAATATAAAATATGCCCCGCCATTTAAACCACACACAGCATATAAATTGGATTGGAAGAGCTATCATGGGAGTAATCCTCTGAGTTCCTTTCTTATTGCTTCAGAAAGTCGATTTGGGAAAGTAATGTTAAATTTTATGTACAGAGATCCTTTTTTGTTCGTTTTCTCGTTGATAAAACCCTCTCCAACCACTTCTTGTAAGATTTGGGGGCTAAATCATCACTAGACTTACGTTGCAATTTAGTCAAGGCCAATGGTAAGATGCCTGCCATCCAATGTGAGAATTTTAACTGATTTGCAATCTAAAGCATCGGCTAGACTCAAATTGTGGGTATAGAGGAGATCATCTCCATTTCTTTGATAATTATGATGTGGAATTTCTCTAATTTGAAAATATAGATCTGACACAGTACGATGGACAGTTTCATGTCCCTTGCCTGGAAAATGCAATAGAGTTGCTGAACTATATCCCGGCTTGATGTGTATAGAACTCATTTAACTTTTGGTGGTTGTAGTTCGTCCATCGCTGTTTAACATCTATATTGTTTGATTGATACCTTTCGATGATATTGAACTGTTTTGGTGGTTCCATTATATAACTATTGCAGTGTACATGGTATCTGAACAATTAAATTTTCGCAATAAAAACTTGGGTCATTTTATAGACCACCAAAGGCGTGTCCGAAAATACTACCTTATTTTGAAATTTGTAGATCTAGAACAGTGCCTAAAGTATCTTTATCTTTGAAAAAGTTTTAAAAGATTTATTCGGCGTTGTTCGCGAATCGATATCCTCCTATTAATTGCCCACTTTCAAACAGACCTATCCTCAGTTTTTCATAGCCATATTTATCGTAAAATGCTCTTTTTATTGGATCACTAAGCACTTCATATGCCTCGGCTAATTGAGAAAACATTTGTGCAGCAACTTGAGAGGTTTCCTTCGTCGTTTTGGGATGATATCTTAGTGAAAGTTTACGATAATTCTAAGCAATCTAGTTTGTGGGACAATGACTAGAAATACCAAGAATCTAATAGTAATTGCTGATCATATATGGGTATTGTAACTTATAATGATAATCTTCATTTGGAATATGGACACCAAATATTGATACTTGAAGTGACTATACATTTTAGAAAGGATTAAATGCTGTGGATACAATAACGAATAAGCAATAATTTATGGTAAGTGAAGTTTGCTTATTAGTTTAGAGAGTAGTTGTATTTTGGAGATGGACCTTTTATAATTTTATTGAAATATGAAATACCCAACTGAATCAGCCATCGAAAACCACTATCTTGAGTCCATTCTACCTCACCCTACCTATCCTGAACCCAAACAATTCCTAAAAACCAAATAATTTTATCAACCATAAAAATTCATTTGGAACAATCCTCATCGAGTCTCGTAGCAGATGTACAAATTCTACCACAAATATAACGATCAATATCTATATACAAAATAACCTCAGCTAAAAAAGCAGGAGGAGCAAGATCGTTAATAAGCCTCGATGCAAAGAATACAAAGATTAATTGCATTTCGAAATGATGCCCGATAAAAATTTATCACTAAGCAACGCAGTCGGGAATTACTGTAAACTAAAATAAAGAGAGAAAGTTAAGGTTCATGGAGGGCGAGAGGCATCAAGACAGATCAGGATATTTTTGCAACCGAAGGCAAATACAAATCTCACTCTTCTATCAAAGACGAACCTTTTCTGACTAAAACCAGCCTTGACCAGAAAAATACAGATCGAATTGTCAGAATAAAGAATACATATCAAAAGGGTCTCGAGAAATACGACATCAAAACAACTGAAATTAGTCAGCTTATAGAAGAACAAAATTAACAGTTTCATAAAAAAATTCGATCGTAGTTTATTGTGCGTAAAAATATGAATAATATCACAAACAGTAACTTATGCCGAAATAGCCGAAAGTAGTAACTACAGAGACAGGACTGAAATCATTTATGATTTGTTTTAGATTTTTCATACTTAAAGTTCGATTGATATTATGACAAGCCATTTTATAGATACAAATCATGGCTCTATTTTCTAATCAGAATTTTATATTTCCATCTTACATTAATTTAATGAACGTTTTTCTTATTTTTTCTTCTTCCAGATTTATATTTTTTGGGCTCGCATTTTTTCAAAATCTTATCTCGTCTTTTTGTTTCTTGTGACTAAAAAAAGCTTGGAAGGAGTATAATCACCTAACTATTACTTTTTTATCTTTTTTGTTTTTCCTTTATTATTCTGTTTTTTCTTAGCGGTCTCAAACCCATTGAATTCATAAATTTTATGGGGATTAATCTGCTTGTCCATTTTTTAAGTTATTACCTCTTCTTAAATTTGAACATCTTGTATTAATTTTTTAACTTCTTATTGGAAAGTAAGAAATTAATCCATGGTCAATAGCCGCACTGATAGATTGGTCTTCAATTGACTTTGTATTAATTACATATTTTCTTTGGTGGCATTTTAAATTTCAATAAAGCACCAGCCTTGACCTCTTCTAAAAATAACCTGGGATTTTTGAATATTTATGACACTTAAAGTTGATAGTATGTCGTTTTAATCCATATTTTCTCCTTCTAAATAAAGAACTCTTTAAAATTATTTTTTCCAAATAACCTTACGGGAAATCTTTACTCCATTTAATGAAGTTTTTAGCTTTGTCGATTTTTTAAGGCATTATTAAATGATGCGGATCTTTTGGTTAACAGATAACATAAAATCATACTCGCTTTCAAAAAATTTTTGGAGTTTAGAAAACTTGAGAAGGATTTAAAACTTCACCCACCCCTTGTGATTATTAGAAATAATGTTGCGTAAATAATGATCTGTTGCGAGATTTGCCATGCTAAAATAATACTATATCTGCTGAGTAATATTGCTAGCGAATTGGTTGGAAACTCTGATGTTGGCAACTTTGAAAGCCATTGCTTATTAATCCTTCTCCATTAGTTGATTAAGATTATAATTGGCGTAACAGTCGATAGATTTTATAATAATCCCGAATTTTTGAATACCAAAATGAGCAATTCAATATTTGCCCCTTGATATTACAATTAACTATTTTATAATATAATCACTCAGTTTATTCAGCAAGCATTCTTGTTAAATTTTGTTAATATCATCAAATATAAATCAATTGTTGACCAGTGTGAATGACTTGACCATATGTTCATTTGTTTTAAAGATCAATATTGGCATGATCTCTTACAAGTTTGCTAGTTATAAT
>Ga0302186_10000225_pt1 | contig 52189 bp, 51 predicted proteins | sample II_Bog_E1_2_FD_198782 | JGI IMG/M metagenome (GOLD analysis project Ga0302186, IMG submission 198782) | Peat permafrost microbial communities from Stordalen Mire near Abisko, Sweden - II_Bog_E1_1 | ecosystem: Environmental > Terrestrial > Soil > Wetlands > Peat | place: Sweden: Abisko...
ACGAACAGTTGCACGATTCAAACCAGAACAGCCAATTCTCGCACTTACTCCACGAGTAGAAACACAAAAGCAGTTGGCGCTCAGCTATGGTTGTGTCGCGGTTGTATGTAATAAATTTGGGGAAGTTTCTGAAGCAATCAAAGAAGCAAAAACACTTGCACTCAAGAGCAAACTCGCAAAGAAAGGGGACAAAGTTGTTATTACATTTGGTTTTCCTCTCGGAAAAGCAGGCGGAACAAATTCTATTGTTGTTGAGACATTATAAAAAGTTTTTAGTTGTTAGTTACTAGCTTTTAGGAAATAAAAAACAGGGCTTTTGCACAATGTGCAAAAGCCCTGTTGTATTCAGTGGCCACCTCTGAGTCTTCCACGAAGGCGTGGATTGTCAGCAAATTCTGGCTCAGGGATTTTTGCAACTTCTTTTTCCCAGTGCTCAAGGCAAAGGGGTTGCCCGCCATCTGTTTTGTAAAGTATTCCATATTCAAGGGCAATTCCGCATTTGCTGCAATGTGGTCCAGCAGCTAAAAGCTTCTGTCTGATCTTTTCTGATTCTTTGGAAAAATCTTTAAGGAGAACCACCATGGCTATGCCTCCGAGAATGGGTGAACGTTCTATTAAAATAGTATCATTAAAAAAATACAAAATAAAGCGGGCGGGCAAAGCCCGCCCGCTTTATTTTGTATGCAGATTGGTATAGTATTGTCTTGTTTATGAATTACAAAGAATATTTCAAAGGAAAAAAAATCACTATGCTTGGACTCGGACTTTTGGGTCGGGGAGTGAATGATGCAAAATTTTTCGCTGAATGTGGCGCACAGGTTCTTGCAACGGATTTGAAAACAAAAGAACAGCTTGCACCGACACTGAAAAAACTTTCAAAATATAAAAATATTACCTATGTGCTCGGTGAGCATCGGCTCGAAGATTTTCGTGATTGTGATTTTGTTTTGAAAGCAAATGATGTTCCGCTCAATTCTCCATATATTGCTGAGGCAAAAAAACATGGTATCCCCGTTGAGATGGAAGGGTCTCTTTTTGTAAAGCTCGCGGAGGGTATCACTTTTGTCGGTATTACGGGCACACGCGGAAAAACAACCACAACATATCTTATTTACGATATGCTGAAAACTGCATTTCCCGGCAAGGTGTATCTCGGTGGAAATATTAAAGGTCTTGCAACATTACCGCTCATCAAAAAAGTGAAAGCGGGTGATATCGTGGTAATGGAGCTTGATTCATGGCAACTTCAAGGTTGGGGCGATATACAAAAAAGTCCTCATATTGCCGCCTTTACAAATTTCCTCAAAGATCATTTGAATTATTATTTGAAAGTAAGCAAAACTGAAGATGAAGCGATGCAGCGATATTTTAATGATAAAGCACAGATTTTTTCTCACCAAAAAGAGAATGATTTTTTGATCATTGATTCTGACATGAAAAAAGAAATTACAAAAAGATATCAAGGAGAAATAAAAAGCAAAATCATTCTTCCAAAGAAAACTCAGATTGATGGGTGGAAAATAAAAATCGCAGGGGAACATAATAAAAAACATATTCTCGAAGCGATTGAGGTAGGGAAGCTTTTTGATATTCCAATGAAGTCGATACGGAAGTCTGTAGAAAATTTTGTCGGAGTTGAAGGAAGACTCGAGTTTTTACGAGAATATAAGGGAATAAAAATTTACAATGACACGACTGCAACAACACCAGATGCGACGATTGTTGCGTTAAAATCTCTCGGTGTAAATGCAAAAGGGAAAATTCCTAAAAAGAAAAAAGCAATTTTGATTATGGGTGGTGCTGACAAAAATCTCGATATGAGCGCTTTAATAAAAGAGATTCCAAAATATTGTAAAAAGGTTGTTTTGCTTGCAGGAACTGGCACTGACAAACTAGACGGTAAAGTACCCGGAAAGATAGTAAAAAGCCTTAAGGAAGCCGTTTTTGAGGCTTTGGAAGGCTCACAGAAAGGGGATATATTGGTTTTGAGTCCAGGTTTTGCTTCCTTTGGAATGTTCAAAAATGAATACGATCGAGGGGATAAATTTGTTAAAATAATTAAAAATTTAAAGTAGTTTTTGTTGACAGAATGTTGTAATGCTGATATCATGTAGGTTGTCCATTTGTAGACCGATATTCAAAAAGCAGGCGCTTTTTGATGTTATCGGTCATTCATGTAAAGTATGGAGGTCTGCATGCTAGTCCAGGAAGTCGCCTCAGAGGATCCTCTCGTAACGTTCTTCAATCTGCATCGGAGGAGCCGTGGGGGCAAGATACCCCAGCGCTATCTGGGCAGGAAGAACGGGAGGCGCAGGACTCAAGCTGAGGCTCGGAATGAGTTTCGGCAGATGTTCCGTGCTCGTCGGGCGGAGCTGATAAGACTTGCAGTGGCAAGGCGAGAGATGCGCAGGGCAAGTCAAAAGTTTGCTCGCGAATGCGCTCAGGGTATTGTTCCCGAGCGTCGCAGGCTTTGTGACTTCCTCGAAGCCAAAGCCCAGGTTATCGTTTTTGCATAGGCTACCAGTCATGGTCAAGGGCTCGGCGATTGCTGCCGAGCCCTTTTTGTTTTTAAAAATTCTGTTAGAATCACATTATGAAAAAAAGTTTACTGAGTGAAGCACAAAAAATTTTTTTTATTGGAATCGGCGGAATCGGCGTTTCAGCTGTAGCGCGGATGATGTTTCTTGAGGATAAAAAAGTTTCTGGATCTGATATTACGCAATCAGAAATTACCGATGAGTTGCAAAAACTCGGAGTGAAAATTCACATTGGGCAAAGCGCTGATCTTGTTCCAAAAGAAACCGACCTCGTTATCTATTCTCCCGCAATTAGTGTATATGACCCTGAAATTGTAAAAACATTACAAAAAAGAAAAATCAACGCGATTACATATCCGGAAGCTTTGCATGAAATTTCAAAAGACAAATACACAATTGCAATTTCTGGTACGCATGGAAAAACAACCACAACTGCAATGATTGCGAAAATTATGCTTGATGCGAAGCTCGATCCAACGGTGATTGTTGGCTCGATTTTGAAAGATCAAAAAAGTAATTTTATTGCAGGGAAGAGTAAGTATTTTATTGTGGAGGCATGCGAATACAGAAAATCATTTCTTGATATTGAGCCGACGATCGCGGTGGTGACGAATATTGATAATGATCATCTTGATTATTACAAGGATATCGGAGCGATACAGAATGCATTTCATGAATTTGTAAGCAAAGTTCCTAAAAACGGATATATTATTTGCGAGACTGCACATAAACGAATCGAACCAATTGTAAAAAATCTTTCGGGAAAAATTGTCAATTATGCGGATTTTCGAGAAGAAGATTTGAAACTGAAAGTTCCCGGGAAACATATGCGAGATGATGCAGCGTGCGCGCTTGCGGTTGCGCATATTTTGGGTATTCCAAAGAAAAATGCCGAACGATCGCTTGAGGAATTTTCTGGTACATGGCGACGTTTTGAATACAAAGGAATTACTAAAAATGGTGCGCTTGTGTACGATGATTATGGACATCACCCAACGGAAGTGAAAGCAACGCTCGCTGGCGCTCGAGAATTTTTTGGAAAAAAGAACATTGTTGTTGTTTTTCAACCGCATTTATATTCGCGAACTAAGCTTTTGCTCAATGATTTTGCCACTGCATTTTCTGATGCTGACGAAGTTTTGATTGCTCCTATTTATGCTGCTCGGGAAAAACTCGATGCAAGCATTACATCGGAAATGCTTGCACAAAAAATTAAAAATACTCATGCGCGAGCCTTTGATAATTTTAGTGATATAGAGATGTATTTGGCAGAAAAGATACAGGAAGGTGATGTTGTAATTACCATGGGCGCGGGAGACGTATACAAAATCGGCGAACATCTGCTACAATAAGTTTTCTTTTGTCGCGGTGGTGGAATTGGTATACACGTACGCTTCAGAAGCGTATCCCGAAAGGGTTGGGGGTTCGAGTCCCCCTCGCGGCACAAAAAATTACGAAAGTAATTTTTGAGCGAAGCAAGCAAAAGTCTTTGCTTGCGCGGGGGACTCGAAGCCCGATTGAGCAGATTTTGTGACTGTAAGGAAACAAAATATCCAATCGGGGTACTGACCCTGTAAGGGTCGAGTCCCCCTCGCGGCACAAATTTTATTTATGACCAATACATCTACAAAGCCAAAAATATTCTTCGATACAAATGAGCTAATTTCCTATATAAAAAAGGAAAATCCAAGCTATCTTGCAATTATTTCTTCAAAAAATATTTTCTCAAAACAACGTTGGATTTTTGATCGAATTACAAAAACTGGTTTTAAGTCAAAAATTATATTTATTAAAGATGGAGAACAGGCAAAAAGTTTTGAGCAATTGAAATATGTTCTTGATCGTTTTTCTCAATTATCACTTGATAAAAAATCAATGGTATTGTGTATTGGTGGGGGCTCGATCGGAGACTTGTCTGGCTTTGCCGCATCAATCTATTTGCGAGGAATTGATTTTATAAATATACCGACAACCTTGTTGTCTCAAGTCGACAGTGCTCATGGTGGTAAAAATGGAATTAATTTTCAGAATTTTAAAAATCAAGTCGGTACTATTTACGAGCCGAAAGTGATTTATATTGATACAAAATTTCTCAAAACCCTCAAAAGAGATCAGGTCGTTGATGGACTTGGTGAAATTATTAAATATGGTTTTATAAAAGATACATCAATATTATCTGATTTAAATAATTTTCATAAAAATATACAAAAGATTATTAAGAAGTCCATTGCCTGTAAATATTTTTACACGAACAAAGATTTACACGAATCCTCGATACGAAAAATATTAAATATTGGACACACATTTGGTCATACAATTGAATTGAAATATGCATTATCTCACGGGAAGGCTGTGATTATCGGAATGCTCAAGGAGTTTGAATTTTCTGAAAAAATTGGGCTGTCAGAGGCTGGTTTAAAAGATAAATTTATAGATACCTTGAATAAACTATCGATTCATATTAATGTAGAAGAATATCATATTGATATGAAGGCACTTACTCATGATAAAAAAGTTTCTGGAAGCAGTATTGCTTTTCCATTTGTAAAAAAGCCCGGACAATCTTCTGTGAAGAAAATATATTTACACACAATACAAAAATATCTCAATGAATAATAAATTCTACGTTATCGGAACACCTATAGGAAATCTCGAAGACATCACATACAGAGCGGTGAGGATTTTGGGTGAAGTCGACACGATTCTTTGTGAGGATACTCGAGTCACGATAAACCTTTTGAATAAATATGGCATCAAAAAGCCAACGATGAGTTATCACTCGCAAAGTAAAATCGCAAAGCTCGATAAAATTATTGAAATGATTTCTGAAGGAAAAACGCTCGCCCTTGTATCTGATGCGGGTACACCAACTATTTCTGACCCTGGTTCAGTGCTTGTTTCAAAAATTCGCGAGAATTTTTCTGATGTTGAAATTATTGCGATTCCAGGTCCATCAGCTTTGGTTTCAGCACTTTCCGTGTCTGGTTTGCCAGCCTCAGAATTTTTATTTCTTGGATTTTTACCACACAAAAAGGGTCGCGAAACTTTGTTTAAAGAAATCGCAGCTTCGGAGCGGACGGTAGTTTTTTATGAATCGCCCCACAGGATTGTGAAGTCGATTGAGTCTTTGAAAAAAACTGTCGGTGAAAGAAAAATCGTTATTGCTCGAGAACTTTCAAAAATATATGAGCAAATTGTTTCTGGTACGGCAAGTGAAATTCAGGAATATTTTACGGTGCATGCGGATAAGGTGCGCGGGGAATTTGTGGTTTTGGTAAGTGCGAAATAACTCGTTTTGTGCTATTATTTTCTTTGTAATTATATTTTCGTAGTCATTCGCCTGCCCGAATGAACGAAAGTGGTCATTCGGTCGGGCGGGTATTATTCGCATAATTTTCGTATTTTATGATAAAAATCTCATCAATTTTTGCTCTCGGTATATTCGTAGCCCTTATCCAATTTTTTGGTTTGCCTTTTGCTTGGAAAAATTTTCTCTATCTGCTTTCCGGAGCACTTATTGTTGTTCTCTCAATTCTTATTCGAAAGGAATTGAACGCGGTGCTCAGACGTTTGCATAGCGATACGATACAGACTGATACATTCGCAGAAAGTACGCCGATGCAAGATGCATCTATTGTTGAAAACAAACTTTTCTAGCAATCATTTTTTATTTTTCTTTGTATTTTGATTGTCGAGTAATGTATCGAATGGTATAATTCCAATCAAATGGATCATGAAAGAATTACATATTTTGGAGAAACCGATTCTCGCAATAAACGCGTTAAATTTGGTATTAAAGCCAAAGACAGAACTCGTCACGTGTACGTTATTGGTAAAACCGGTATGGGAAAATCTACCCTTCTGGAAAATATGGCGATTCAAGATCTCAAGAACGGCGAGGGCATGGCCTTTATTGATCCACACGGAAAGACGGCTGAGCTTCTGCTCGATTTTGTTCCACCAGAAAGAATGAAAGATGTTGTGTATTTTGCACCATTTGATATCGAGCACCCGATTTCGTTTAATGTGATGGAAGATGTTGGTCCTGATAAACGTCACTTGGTTGTGTCGGGTCTTATGAGTGCATTTAAAAAACTTTTCGGTGAGGAAAGTTTCTCTGATCGTATGCAATATATTTTGCAAAATACTATTCTTGCACTTCTTGAATATCCGAATGCAACTATGCTCGGTATCAATCGTATGCTGACCGACAAAGCATATCGAAACAAAGTTGTGGCGAATGTGACTGACATGTCGGTTAAGACCTATTGGACACAAGAATTTGCAAACTACACTGAACGTTTTGCTGCAGATGCAACTCCTGCTATTCAAAATAAAATCGGACAATTTACTTCAAACCCTTTGATCCGAGATATTATTGGTCAGCCGAAATCATCTTTTGATTTTCGAAAAATCATGGATGAAGGGAAGATTATGATTGTGAATCTTTCAAAAGGACGAGTGGGAGAAGCAAACGCAAACCTGCTGGGATCAATGCTTATTACAAAGATTTATCTTGCCGCGATGTCTCGTGCCGATATTCAAGAAAAAGATTTAAAAAAACTTCCCAATTTTTATCTCTATGTGGACGAATTCCAATCTTTTGCAAATGAATCTTTTGCAAATATTCTTTCTGAGGCGAGAAAATACAAACTCAATCTGACGATGGCTCATCAATACATCGAACAGATGTCTGAAGAGGTGAGAGCTGCTGTATTTGGAAACGTTGGAACCATGATTACATTTCGCGTCGGTGCATTTGATGCAGAAGTTCTTGAAAAAGAATTTGCACCACAGTTTACCGCAGAAGATTTGGTGAATCTGGGGATTTATCAGATGTATTTGAAGCTGATGATCGATGGGGTAAGCTCGTCGCCATTTTCCGCAACAGGTATCGCACCTTTTCCTGAACCAGTTATTTCATATAAAAAAGAAGTCATCGAGAGTTCTCAGATGCAGTTTGCTGTAGACAAGGCAAAGGTTGAAGCGGCAATACAGGCATGGTCAGATGAAGGAAAAATCCAGCCTAAAGGTGCTCCATCGCAACCACAACAAAAATCATTTTCTTCAAATACTGAGATACGAAAAACCGAAGTGAAAAAAACTCCATTTGTATCTGCACCAAAAACAGTTGAGCAAAAATCTGCTCAACTAAAAAATTCTTCAGAAAAAAAACAAGCATTTTCACCAAAACAAGAAATAAAAAAATCGATCACACCAGTATCATCTGCGCCAGTTCGTCCTGCCATTGAAACGGAAGTCGGGGACGACTTCTTGCCACTGAAAGAACTTGCGAAAAAAGTAATTTTACCCAACTCTGAACCGGAAATTGAAAAAAAAGAAATATCGGTTCAGCAAGATAAAAAAATATATTCGACGCATACAAAAATAATGAGTCAGGAAAATCTTCTCGATTTGCGCAGTGCACTCGCTGCAGTTATGAAAAATAAAACTTCAGAAAAATCAGAAATACAGCCGGCAGAAAAAGTCGAGTCAAAACCAGAGCCTAAGATTGCAGAAAAAATTCAGGAAAAGAAAGAAGAAAAACCAGAACCAAAACACGAAGAGCACAAGGAACATGTTCGGGAAATTTCAGAACAGGATTTGAAAAAGGTTTTGGGTTTGGAAGAATAAAAATTATCAGTTTTAAAATTTTACCACAGTGATGGATATTTGGTTTTTTCTCGCAATTATTTTGGGTCTTATTGTGTCCATACTCGCTATTTTTTCGAGAATCGTAGAACGAAAGAAAATCATGGCTCGTGAAATGGGAGAATTTTCTGTGGATGATTTTGAGATTATAGAGTACTATACAGATATCCATGAATAATCCCACAATAAGCGTTATAATGTCTGTGTATAATGGTGAAAAATATCTTCACGAAGCTATTTCGTCAATTTTGAATCAAACATACAAAGATTTTGAATATATTATTGTTGATGATGGATCAACTGATGGAACGAAACACATTCTTTCTTTTTTTTCAGATTCAAGAATAAAAATTTTTGAAAAAAATCACGAAGGACTTGTGTCTGCATTAAATTTTGCCATGCAACAATCGTCTGGTGAATATATTGCCCGAATGGATGCTGATGATATTTCAAAACCGGATAGATTAGAAAAACAGCTACAGTTTATGCGAATAAATAATCTCGCACTATGTGGAAGCCGGGTGGAAACAATAGATCAAGCAAATAACAAGACAGGGAATTATCATTTTCCGCCAATTGGTTTGAATAAAGCGAGAGTTTATGCTTTTTTTCATAATCCGTTTATTCACCCATCTGTTATGTTTCGAAAAGATATTGTGTTGCGAGCCGGTGGATATAGACATTTTGTTCATATTGAAGATTATGAACTTTGGACAAGGATTATTTACAAATATCCTTCTGATAATATAAAAGAATATTTATTGCAGTATAGAATACATGGAGGTCAAATTACTCGTAAAAGCAATTTTACCATGAGATTTAATGGAATCGCTGTGAGATTTTTGGCTGTTTGGAGATGTATTTTTAGATTTTAATCCATTCTTCTGGAAGCAAATCCGCATATTCTTTTTGGTAGGTATTATTCCATTTTTGCGGAGCGATAATGATTTTGTTTTCGTTTCTATTTATATACGCTCCCCAAAAACTGAATGTTGAGTTGGCGATGATATTATGTTTGCATGTGCTCATAAGTATCAGTTCTTCATAATCTTTTGTTTCTGGCGAAGAAACGAAAATTATTGGTATATCTGTTTGTAAATGTTCTTTCGCCCAATGTATATCATCTGAAAAAACAAAAAGAGTAGGGGATGGGATTTTTTCTTTCATCATCTGTATCGCTTTTTGATAATATTCAATGCCGAATGTACAATACTCATCTATCATTTTTTGATTTTGTACATAATCACTTCGTCTTATATGCACAGACACCGATGCGGTATCGTGTATTTGATTCAACAGGCTTTTATATTTTTCATCCAGATTTTCCTTTAAGACTATTTCTTCAAGAAGAACATTTTTTATCGGATCAAGATATTTGTAGCTTTGCCAGAAACCTTCAAGGTATCCAGTTTTTTTATCGATAAGATTTGGAACGTACCCGATATTATATCGTCGCGTGATTTTCTGTACGATTTTTGAAAGAAACTGATTTTTTTGAATATAATTTTTTGACTGCTCCACCTCTTTAGAGCCGGCTTTTTCTATTTTTGTATTAAATTGATCAAGTTTATACTCTCTTTGTGTGTCATTTTTATCTTCATTCCAGGTATATTTTATCTCGGTATTATTTTTGATAGCCAAAAATCGCCCAAATGCATATTGGAAAAGTTGATTCCCGAGCCCGCCTTTGAGTCTGATGATGATCATGTTTATTGTCTGTGAATAATTTTCGAGATTATTTTTTTGATTTTTTTCACTGGAGTTGTTTTTTCTCCCCGTATGAAATCATGTCCGCCGAATTTATTTTTATCCTGCATCAAGATTTTTATTTCAAAGGGCAAATGCAATCCATCTGGATAGAGATAGCTCGGTAAGAGAACTTTCACATCATTTCTTCCTGCTAAATATTTATTCCAATGCGATTCATCATGCCATTTCGCGATAATGGTATTTTTTTTATCAATTTCAATATTGTTTTTTAATGTTTGAATTACGCGAATAAAATCTTTCCCAATACCCCCATTGATAGCGCCTTGATAATAATTACTTTCTGGCGTGGCTACGAGATACGCGGTTGATTGCGGGTTCTGCTCAAAAGGCAATTTATTTTTAGGGGAGTGATAAAAGCCGGGATGAAGTGCTCCAACCAAAGTTTGATTTCCAGAAGGGAGAAATTCCGTTGCAGAAATTTCTGTAATAAACAGAGCATTGGCATTGAAGAAAAAAATAAAATCATATTTTTCCAAATCGGGAATGATTTTTGCAAACATGGCATACCGCGCGAGGGTATTTTCTGGCCAGCCGAGATTTTCCTGATATATTTTGTGTATGTGTTGATTTTTTTCCTCATCTTCGATATGTGGTGCATCGGTAAAAACGTAATAGTCTTTTTCCGCTTCGGGAATAAAATATTTTTCACAGCTTAAATAAAAATCTTTCCAAAAGATTTCATATTTTCCCGTGCAAATGTATAAGATTCCAATTTTCATTATTTTATTTTTTTAAAAAAATTTGGGTCATATATTCTCACATGTCTTATCCAAAGGTGGCGTATTTTTTGTATGATTTTATGTCCGATACCAAATGATATCTGTTTCGGTTTATTATTCCAAATTTCGATATAATCACTTTGTTGTGGTGTTTTTTCAAAGATATTTTTTTGCTCAGTCTTTTTTGCAAGTACAATAAGTGATGTTTCCGTATAGTTACGAAATGTTACCCGACCATGAATGGCGGCAGGGTCAGATACTTTATACCAGGTATCATTTGCGCTCATAAAAATACCAATCAACTCAAATCCGTTTGTATTTCCCGCGCCAAAAATTCTAAAAAAGAGTTCTGGGCTAAATTGATAAAAACCATGTCCACTAAAATTATTGGTTGGTGTTACTGACATAAAGTATCCTCCGGGGACAACCATCTCCATACAGTTTTTGATTGCTGTGGGGAAATTAAAAACATGTTCAAGGGTGCCACCATCAAAAACAAAATCATATGTATTTTTATATTGCTCCGGTATCGGTATATTCATGTCGTGAATGACGGTTGCATTTTCGTAATCTGAATAATCGAATGAATCAATATTTTTTGCACCAAGTTTTTTGAAAAGTTCTTCCGCATACCATACACCGTTTTCTTTTGTTGGCGTAATTGGTTTGATGGTGTTTTGCTTTAGAATTTTATTAATAAAATTTGGTTTAATATGTATACCTTGTCTTCCAATTGTTGCAACATTATTGAGCGACACATTGTTTTTGCGTGCATAATCTAAGGCTTGTATTCCCGCGCGGTCAATTCCCATAATAATTAATTTTTTGTTAATGCTTTAATAATATTTTCTATCGATTGTTTATAGGTGTAATTTTTTATTATTTCTTGCTGGGCTCGAACAATGTTTTTGTATTCTTCTTTGGATAGAGATAAGGATTTTTCTAGTAATGCATCCATCGTTTTTCCTTCGATAAAACTTTTGCCGAGTATGTCTTTGAACTTTGCAACATTGGTAATACCAAGTTGTCCGTAGGATATATTTTTGAACATACGACAAGGGAGATAATCAATCTCAGTTTGATATTTGCCAGCGATTGCCGGCGCAATACGCGAATGTCGTACAAAAAAAACATTCAGCCAATCTGGAATAAAGCGCAAGTGTACAAAATATAATGCATGTGCATGAAGGGCAGATTTTAATTCTGCAATCGCACCTTTGTTTCCTTGATTTGCTGTATTATTCCAAATACTACCAATCCAAAAAACAAATTTTCCTTTATGAAATGTCGGCTTTTTAAATTCTTCCGCCAAAAGGTCAGTGCCCCAAGGCTGGTAGAGTGTGCGTGTTTGTCGATCAAAAAAAGTCGCGGTTCCCCAGCGTTCAATATTTGGGATTTGTTCAGCTTTGCTCTGATAGACCGCTAGATTTATAAATCGATCAGATTGAATGCGATTCTTAAATACATCTTTAAAATTATGTAAACAATACCAGACATCATTACGGACGGGGAGATTGTACTCTTCAAAAGTAAATTTTTCTGGAACCATTTTTCCTACAGGCTCTGCGGAAATAATTAAATCGCCTGGCTCTATGTATTTTGCATTTTCTTTTTCATCCTCAACCCAAATGACATTGTAGCCGAGTTTTTTTGCATTTTCATAAAATGCTTTGTGAATATAGCGATGGGTATGATATTTTTTTCGCAAACCCCAAATGACGATTTTGTGTATTTCAATCATAATGCTGTCATTATATCATACAGTTCTTCTGGTTTTTTGAAAGATGCTTTTGCGACATGAAACCAGTCATCAATGATTTCGCTACCGTTTGCACTTGTCTTTTTTGTTGCGAATAAAATCGTGCCGGGATTATTTTTATATATTTTTTCAAAATTTCCGCCGCCAGTATCGAGTCCGACATATCCATTCCAGCGTGAGATAATAACGCAGCTAAAATTTGGTTTGACGTTATTGAAATAATTGCCTTGATAAAAACAAAAGCCAGGCCAGAGATACCAAGCAGAGAGCGCACCATTTTTTCTTTCTATTTTTAGTCCATATGCGTCGTGATCGTTGAGTTTTCCTGCAATATCAATTGTGCGAGTAGGAAAAATATCATGATCAATAAAACCAAATGCCCAAGGATGTTCTTTTTTGATTACATTATAATAGAGCCAGTTGAGCGCCAAACCATGATTTAGGCTTGGTTGTGTTCTCGGATTTTTGGGAAGATTTATATAGCGGACATTTCCTTTTTCGCATATATGTTGTATGGTGGTACGTTTTTTTGTATCAGATGAATTGTCTGCAATGATCAATATCGTATTTTCATCAGAATTTTTTTGAAAAAGCTCTATTTGTTTTTCAATAAGCGGGGGATTGTTGAAAGCTACGCAGAATATCCAGATAGCATTTCGGGATAATTTTTTGACACAGGAAACGTCACTTCTTTTTTTTAGATAAAAATAATTGACAGTCGTATTCATTTTTTCTTCAAACAAAAACATGATATGCGCCAACCAAACAGAGTGTTCTCTGATATATTCATGGAGTGGTCGTATTTTTTTGAAGACTTTGTCCATTTTTTATTTTATATGATTTCGATAAAATTTTTTTGCCGAGTCATATAGCGATGAAGGTAAAAGCATTTCTCCGGCATGATTAATGAATGGCGTCAGATATGCATATTCATAGAGGAGTACTTTTGTGACGCCCATTCTTAGTATTTTGTATCGTACCGTATTAAATTTTTGATTGTACAGATATGCATAGGGAGATTGTTTCAAATATTGATACCAGAGATTTTCGCATGAACCAAAAAAAAGATTATTCCATGGCTTGGATGAGGCATAATGAAAAATATAAGTTTCTTTGAATTCTTTCGTATCAACGTGATTGCAGAACCTTTGCCAATTGCTGTCATTGAAACGAGTAATCTCGCAATTATTAAATTTTGTGTTGATTGGTGTGATTTTTCCATCGAACATGACATTCAACACATCTTGATCGACTGCAATAAGATTTTTCCCGAGCAAACGAATTGTTTGCATGGCTGTATTATAATTGAGAATGGTTTTTACTTTTGGAACATCGAAAAGCAAAACACCGGCTTGATAGTATGTGCCATCCGGATCAAGTCCAAGTCTGGTTCTGAATGCCACTGTGTCGTTTCCGTGTTCGGGGAGTGCTGCAATCATATTTTTATCGAGACTCATCCAGTATAATTCCTCAAGTGGTTTTTGGATGATGATATCGACATCAAGATATAAGAGTCGATCAAGATTTTCAGGGAGAAGTTCACCTAGCAAAAGACGGTAATACGTTTCCTTTGACCAGCGTAGTGCGGGGGCTTCAGCAAAATATGTATCGTTAACATGAATAATTGAAATTTTTTGATGGTATTTCTCCACAAGATTTTTGATGATTTTTTGTTGAGCTTCCGTCACATCGCTATGCAGAAGATACACATGAATATCATTTTTTGTATTGTGTTCAAGCAGGGAAGTCAGGCACACTGAAAGCGGCATGACATAGTGTGAGTTGCAGGAAAATAAAATATGCATCGTTTGTCTCATTTTTTTATTCCATTTTTCGGAAAAACTTTTTGTCGTATCTGACAAAGTATTTTTTATACAATGATTTTAATTTTCGACATATTCTCTCCAGTGTGTAGCGAGATGTATTGTTTGCTGATGTGGCATTTGCATGATTGTCGGACGTTTTCCATTGTTGGGCATAATCACTCTGAAACGGGGATTGCGCAAAGATATCAGCCGTAGCAGTTTTTTTTGCTAGTACAATGAGATATGTTCCGACCGTATTGTGAAATTCAACGCGACTCTTCATCTCATTTGGATCACGAACCAAATACCATGTATTACCGGTACAGATAATAATGCTATCAATAATGTATCCATTTTCTGGACTGAATATTCGGAAAAAAAGCTCTGGGCTAAATTGATAAAAACCATGCCCGTTAAAGTTGTTTGCCATTGTGACCGAGAGGAAATATCCACCCGGTCGAACCATCTCCATGCAGTTTTTGATTGCTACGGGGAAATTAAAAACATGTTCAAGGGTGCCGCCATCATATACTAAATCATAGGCATTTACGCGAGTTGATTCAATGGGCTTATTCATATCATGTAGGAATGTTGCTTGTTCGAAATCAGAAATATCAAACGAGTCTACTTTTTTGGATCCTAAAAATATAAAAAGTTGTTCTGCGAATTTTTCTCGCGCAATCAAATTGAGATCTGTTTCGGAAATATCTCCCAATTTTTTCAAAACGCGGTGTATTGTATTTTTTCGCACTAAAAGATGTTGTTGGCCGATGATTGCCGTTTGTTCGAATTGAACCCCTTTTGATTTGGCATATGCCAGAGCCCGAAGGCCAGTGTAGTCGATACCCATAAAAATATTTTTATATGTGGAACATGTTGTGTGTACCACCATCTTATCTTGATAGTATCAATAATATTTTTTTTTGGCAATTATCTTTATGACCAGATTTATATTATTTTTTCATAAAAAAATCATCACAGACAATGCGAGCAATATAGGTATAGCCGTTTTTCTCAAGATATTTTCTGAGTGAATTAGTACCAAGTTCACTACCGAGCTTTTTGCCAATGAGTGGCAACCATCGAAAACCGATATCATTTTCAACGCTGATAAGCGTAATATCGGCGCGAGAAAAATCAATACTTTTTAAAACTTCCATCTCGTATCCCTCGACATCGATTGAAAGATAATCAATGTGGTGTATATTCTGTTCTTGTAAAATTTCATCAAGACGTCTTTGCTCAAGAGATATTTTTATTCCGCCTTCGCTAGATTTGTTGAAATGATCAACGCCAGACAAACCGTGTCTACCTTCCGCCGCTTCGACAAAAGTTACGGTTTTATTTTCAGGACCAATGACATAGGGAAGGCATGGTGTTTTTCGAAGAGATGGCCAGAGATCACGCATTTTTTCTTGTGGTTCAAAGGCAATGCCATGCCAGCCGGATTGTTCAAGGAGATATGTGTTGCTACAGTTTATCGGATGATTGCCACCGACATCAACGAAGATACCGTCAGTTTTATTTGGAAAGACTTTTTTCAAAACAAATACATCTTGTCCAAATTGGCTGTATGCTCCGGCGACAGGAAGATGCGGATAGTTGTCAATATGCAATGAAAAATTTCTTGCATACACTTTTAAAAGTGGTCTCGTACTATATTTCCATATTTTTTTGATGTGTTCTCTCATATTTTTTTATTTATCAGATGTAAAAAGTTTTTTCATTTTTTGTTCGATAATTTCTTTTGTGTATTCTTTTCTGATCATCTCAATGCATGCGGAATTATCTTTTTGTATTTTGGCAGGATTATCGAGATAGGCAAGTATATTTTTTGCTAACTGTGCGTGATCCATTACGTCATGAAATAATGCTTTGTCTTTGAATACACCGACAAAAGACATGATATTCGGCAGACAGAGTGCGCAGCCACAAAGCGCTGAATCATACACTGCGACACATTGACCCTCGTCAAACGAAGCATTCACATAGATCATATATTGATTTAAGGTATCCGCAAGTTTTTCAAGCGATGTAAAACCGTGTATCACGATATAATTTTGCAGACGGAGTTCGTCGATGGTTTTTTGAAATGCTGCATCTGCGATTTTTCCCACCACATGCAGGCGGATGTCTGGTTTTGTATTTCGAACAATATCAATTGCCCGCAGAATGGTTGGTAAATTTTTCTTGGCGGTTACATTGCCGAAGTATACGACATCTCGGCGTTCACTGGTATTGGTTTTATAAAAATAATTCTCGGCGACCACAAGCGGTACGATAAACATTTTTTTTACAGCAATACCCTGACCTATCAAAAACTCTTTTTCTGTTTCATTGTTGAGACGTATTCTCCAGAAAAAATGATACACAAAATCGTGAATGATTTGTTTTATTTTACTTTTTCTTTTTGGCTGAGTATGTGCCATAAAAATTGCATGTCGAGAGATGAATGGGACGACAAACGATTGCCATTCATAACTATTTACATAAAAAATACTTCCGCGCAAAGTGTATGCAATGACTTGATAAAGAAAATAAAAGATATTTGTATAGGGAATGATGCGGATATCGGGATCATAATTTGGATCGGTTCGCATGTCTTTTTCGCCACCTTTCACGATGGCGACCGGCACATATCCCATTTCTTTTGCCACCATCAAGGCATGCAAATGATAATTTTCCTCAGGTGATAAATAGCGGAGATTATAGAAATATCCATGTATACATGAGACAAAATATTTTTTCTTCATACGGTTTGGGGTTTGCTATATAGATTTTTCATGTGAATCGTAAAAGCACACAATGGATATATTGAATACGATATCAAAGTTGCCCACGCGGCGCCAGTAAGTCCGATGCGCGGAATTAAAATAATATTTAAGATAATGTTGGTAGCGGCAGCGAGGAGATTGTAACCAAAAATCAATTTCAGCCGATTTTCATTTGTGAAGTAGCGATCGAGTCCGGTATCAAGAAAAAGCCCAATGCCTGACCAAATGTAAATTTGCAAAATCGGCACCGCTGCCGCATATGCACCGCCGAACATGATCTTGATTAACCACGGTGCAAGAATGGCGGTTGGCAATGCGATACAAAAAGCTCCGCCGCCGAGAAAGATGTAAAGCTTTTTTAATCGATTTTTGTATATCGCTTCGCCTGATTTTTTTGCATTGATGATGGCGGGGAAAAGGGAGCCGCAGACGATGCCGGGAACGAAATACCATATCTCGGAAAGTTTTACCGCCGCCGCATACAAACCAACTGCTGCATCGCCGAGATAAAATTTTATCATGACCTGATCAATGCGCAGAAATAGATAGCTCGCAACTCCCGATAGCATTAAAAAGACTGACACAGAGAAAAGTTTCTGTGCCATTTTCATATTGAATGACCATCGGCGAATAGACAGTTTGCTTGCTCGATAATTTATTGTATAGAGAATAGCGCCCGCTACATAATCGAGGACAAACGCGAATGTCAACCAAATAATTCCTTTGCCCAAGAGAATTAAAATAATTTTGATTACTGCGACGCTGATAACGCCAATCATTTGTGCCATCGCATTTTTTTTCGCTTGTACAGTTGCTTGAAAATATGCAGAGATAACACTTACTGGCGAAAAAAGAAATGTCGCACCATAGACAATAATAAGAGGACGGACAACATGTGACGGTTCAAGCCAGAATGATGCAATGACTACACATAGAAATGCGATAAAACTACCAGCGCTTAAAAGTCCGAAAGCTGTTCCGAGAAGTTCATCACGTTTTTCGGGATGATTGACAAGATCACGCACCAAAATATCGTTTAGACCGAGTCCAGCGATAAAACTGAAAAGTCCAACAAATGCGAATACATAACTGAGTGTTCCGTAATTGGTCGGGCCAAGATAGCGGGCGATCCAAATGTTGACGAAGAGGGAAACAACCATGGAAGCCTGCCCGATAAACATCCACCCGGTATTTTGAAAATATCGTTGGAAGCCGGCATGCGCCCATTTCTCTTTTATATAATTCCAGGAAAATATGTACATATGCTCGATGAAAACCAAATCGTATCATTTTTTGTATAAAAAATATAGAGATGTCAATTATGTTGCGGAGATATTTTTGTGCTATAATCTGGACCATTAGAAATTTAGTAGCAATTTATTATTTATTATGAATACAAAAAGTATCATCAAGTACACGATTTTCGCAGGTCTTTGGGCAACACTTCTTATTCCTTTTTATGTAGCGAACACGATGTTTTTCCCGTATATTACTGGAAAAAATTTCGCTTTCAGAATTATTATTGAAATTATTTTTGGACTTTGGGTGTATCTTGCATATATAGATGAGAAATATCGACCAAAGTTTTCTTGGGTTACGATATCAGTTGCAGTTTTTGTATTTATTATGGCAATTGCAGACTTTTTCGCAGTCAATCCAACGAAAGCATTTTTCAGCAATTTTGAAAGAATGGACGGATGGATAACACTTATTCACTTATTGATGTATCTTTTGGTTTTTGGTGCAATGATGAAGACGGAGAAAATCTGGATGTGGTTTTTCAGATCTTTTGCCATCTGTAGTGTCATTATGTCCGGGTTGGCGATTCATGAATATATTTTGACAAAGGATCGCGTTGCTGGCCCTTTGGGAAATGCGGATTATCTTGCGCTCTATTTTGTATTTGGAGTATTTATTACGCTTATTTTGCTCTACAAAGATGTAATCGCACAAGGGTATAATTCATTCATTAAATTTTTCTCAAATTGGCTTACATATATATATGTCATAGTCGCAGGGCTTTCTCTCTACGGTCTTTGGTTGACTGGAACACGAGGTGCAATAATTGGTTTTCTTGGTGGATTGATCGTTGCAGCTATTATTGTCGCTATCTTTGAAAAACAAAATATTTTCTTAAAATATAGCGCATGGACTGTTCTTGTTATAATTTTTGTTCTTATTGGAGGTTTCCTTTCAATAAAGAATACGACTTTTGTGAAAAATAATCAGACACTTGAACGATTCGCAACCATTTCATGGAGCGCTGTACAAGGTGAAGGTCAAGCACGACAATATGTTTGGGCGATGGCAATTAAGGGAATCAAAGAAAAACCGGTACTCGGTTGGGGGCAAGAGGGATTCAATTATGTTTTCAATAAATATTATGATCCACGAATGTATTCTCAAGAACAATGGTTTGATCGAGCGCATGATACACCTCTCGATGTTGCAGTCGCGGGCGGTATTCTTGGTCTTATTGCTTACCTTTCGATTTTTGTTGCGGTACTGTGGCTTGCATGGAAGAGAAGAAAGCAGATTGGTGTAATGGACAGCGCACTTCTTGTCGGCTTGCTCGCGGCTTATTTCGCACAAAATATTTTTATCTTCGATAATCTTTCAAGCTACCTTTTGTTTTATATGGTGCTTGCATATGTATATTCACAAGATATCGCAAACAGAGAGATAGCGCTCCCATCAAAAAATACAAAGCATGTTCCAAATCCAGATATTGCAAATTATATTATCGCGCCGATCCTTATCGTTATTTTGGGAACAACAATTTGGTATTTCAACTACAAACCAATTGAAGCGAATCGTACGCTTATTGCATCAATGCAGCAACAATCAGAAGGTGTGACACAAAATTTGCAATTATTCCAAGATGCGATTGCGATGAATACATTTGGAACTCCAGAAATTCGAGAACAACTTGTGAATATCACACCGCAGATTGTACAGAGTAGTAGTATTGATACAAGTGTGAAGCAAAATTTTGCAGACTTTACATATACGCAAATGCAAGATCAGGTTGCTCATACACCACTCGATGCGCGATATCAATTGTTTGCAGGAGTATTTTTGGACAATATGCAACAGTATCAGCTTGCGTCAGCATATTTGCAAAAAGCAGTTTCATTGTCTCCGACAAAACAAACAATTATTGCTGAGCTTGTAAAAAATGAATCATATCTTGGACAATACGATCAAGCACTCGCACTTGCTGAGAAAGAATACAATCTTGATACAAGTGATACTGATGCGCAGTCAGATTATGTTGCCGCACTTGTTTTGAATGGAAAAGAATCCACCGCAACTCAATTGTTTGGCGCTTCTATATTAACCGGTAATCAATCCGTCACTCGATCTTATTTGATACTTGCGTCTGCTGATTTGGCAAAAAATGACAAAACTGACGCACTTGCTGAAGTGAATAAAGCGATTGCTGCAAATGCGACATTTAAAACACAAGGGCAGGGTATTATTACCGGAATTCAAAACGGTACGGTGAAATAAAAGAATAAAATATTTTGTAAAAAAAGAAACTCCGCAAGAGTTTCTTTTTTTATTTTTTTAAAATAAAAAAATAAAATATTTATTTTAAAATATTTTTCAAAATAAAAAGTTATCAACAGTTTTGCGCAAAAAATCATTGTAGTTTTTTTTCATTGGTTGTAAAATTGTATGCAGTAGTAGGGTTCGGCGTTATGCCGAAGTCGATATCCTGCCAAGTTTTATAAAAATAATTTTTTCCGGAGAAACTTACTCGTAAATATTTCTCAACAAATCCGGAACTTTAAAAAAATGGCTGCAAAAAAGAAAGCAAAGAAAGTAGTTAAGAAAGCAAAGAAAACTACAAAGAAAGCTTCAAAAAAGAGATAGTTCTGAAAAAGAATTCCTTTTTTAAAAACAGACCGCTTCAAAGCGGCCTGTTTTTTTATAAAAATTCAGCATGGATTATACAAAAAAATATGCTATTATGGATTTTATGTTTTTAAGTAAAATATTTGGCGATAGACACAATGCCTTTATAAAAAGTTTGGAACCGCTTGTGGCACAAGTCGGTTCTTTTGAGGTTATGCTCCAAACTTTATCTGATGATGCATTAAAACAAAAAACTACTATTTTTCGCGAAAGATTGCTGGCGGGTGAAACACTCGATGATATTTTGCCAGAAGCATTTGCGACGGTGCGAGAAGCTTCGCGACGCACGCTCAATCAGCGACATTTTGATGTTCAGATTATCGGTGGAATTATTTTGCATCAAGGAAAAATTGCTGAGATGAAAACGGGAGAAGGAAAGACACTTGTGGCAACATTGCCCGTATATTTGAATGCAATTACGGGTCATGGTGTACATGTGATTACGGTGAATGATTATCTTTCACGTCGCGATGCGGTGTGGATGGGACAAATATATAATACACTTGGATTGACACTCGGCGTACTCAATCATGAAGCGTCATATCTTTATGATCCAGCACATGTTCCTGCGCAGGAAGAAAAAGTTCTTGATGAAACGCGTGATGAGCTCGGAGCATTTAAAGTGGTGCATGAATTTTTGAGACCATGTACGAGAAAAGATGCGTATCTTGCGGATATTACCTACGGTACAAATAATGAATTCGGTTTTGATTATTTGAGAGACAACATTGAATATAATCCTGATCAAATTCGTCAGAGGGAATATCATTTTGCAATTGTTGATGAAGTCGATTCTATTTTGATTGATGAAGCGCGAACACCGCTTATTATTTCTGCACCATCAGCTGATTCTGGAAATTTATATGATACATTCACAAAAATTGTGAGAAACTTTGTTGCAGACGAGGATTATACCGTTGATGAAAAACACAAAGCGATTGAATTGACCGATGCGGGTATCACAAAAGCAGAGAAGGCGCTCGGCGTTGAAAATATTTATACGGAAGGTGGCATGAAATTTGTTCATCATTTGCAGACTGCAGTTCGTGCAAAATCGCTTTATGAAATCAATAGAGATTATGTTGTGAAAGGTGATGAAATTGTAATTGTCGATCCGTTTAACGGTCGTTTACAGCCAGGGCGACGATGGTCCGAAGGTTTGCATCAGGCAATTGAATCAAAAGAGGGTGTAAAAGTGCAAAAAGAATCGCGCACATTCGCTTCGATTACATTTCAAAATTATTTTAGATTGTACAAAAAACTTGCCGGTATGACAGGAACCGCTGAAACTTCTTCGGAAGAATTTTTCAAAGTGTATCATATGGATACGGTTCCGGTGCCGACACATCGACCAATAAAAAGAATCGATGAAAATGATCTTATTTTTCAAACGGAAAACGGAAAATTCAAGGCGCTTGCAAAAATCGTCAAAGAGAAAAATAAAATCGGACAGCCGGTACTTATCGGTACTGTTTCCATAGAAAAGAACGAACTCCTTTCAGAATATTTGAATCGCGAGGGAATTCCTCACCAGATGTTGAATGCGAAAAACCATGAGCGAGAAGGGGAAATTATTGCACAGGCGGGAAAATTTGGTGCAGTAACCGTTGCGACAAACATGGCGGGACGAGGCGTGGATATTAAACTCGGTGGTGTTCCTTTTGATCAAGAAGAATATGAAAAAATAAAATCTGTCGGCGGATTGTGTGTGCTCGGTACTGAGCGACATGATGCGCGACGCATCGACAACCAGCTTCGAGGACGTGCTGGACGACAAGGGGATCCTGGCATGACGCAATTCTTCGTTTCACTTGAAGATTCACTGATGCGAATTTTTGCAAGCGATACCGTGAAAAATCTCATGAATCGTTTCGGTATTCCAGAAGACGAGCCAATTAAAAATTCTCTCATCACAAAATCATTAGAATCTGCGCAAACAAAAATTGAAGGTTTCAATTTTGATGCGCGAAAACAAGTTTTGGAATATGACGATGTGCTCAATTTTCAGAGAAAAATTATTTATGAAAGACGACGAAAACTTTTGACGGGGGATAATGCCGTTATCAAAGAAAAACTTTCTGAAATTGCGACCGATGAATCAGTGCAAAAGATTATCGAGGAAAAGATCTCTGCGCTTGGTGAAGCGGAATTTTACCGAATCGCACGCATTACAATGCTTCAGGCAATCGATATGTTTTGGGTTGATCATCTTGAAATGATGGATTATTTGCGTGGCACAGTAAATCTTCGGGCATATGGACAGCGTGATCCGCTCGTTGAATATAAGCGAGAAGGACTCAATTTATTTAAAGACATGCAAGAAGGCACTGATGCACAAATACTTAATGTATTGCCACATATCGGAGTACAAGTTGCGGAGGCAGAAGAGAAACGATTGAAAGAGGTGGAAAAAAATATGAAGTTGATTGGCGCAGAAGGAAAGTCAGATTCTGTTGTTTCAAAAAAATCAGAAAAAGTTGGGAGAAATGACCCATGTCCTTGTGGAAGTGGAAAAAAATATAAAAATTGCCATGGTGCGTAAATTGAAAGAGAACAAACAAAAAATACAAAAAAAGAAACCGGTTATTGTCGCTGTGAGTGGAGGATTTGACCCATTGCATATCGGCCATGTGCGGAATTTCAAAAAAGCAAAAGCACTTGGGGACAAGCTTGTGGTGATTTTGAATAATGACAATTGGCTTATGAAAAAAAAGGGGTATGTGTTCATGCCGCAAGCGGAAAGAAAAGAACTTATTGAGGCGATCGGTTGTGTTGATCGGGTTGTTTTGACAAGTCATGCAAAAAATACGACAGATATGAGCGTGTGTGATGCGCTAAAAAAAATTCGTCCAAATATTTTTGCAAATGGGGGAGATAGAAAAATCGGAAATATTCCTGAAGTGCCGGTGTGCGAAGAAATCAGCTGCGAGATGAAATTTAATATTGGTGAAGGCGGAAAAATTCAATCAAGCTCTTGGCTTGTTTCAAAAGCGGCACCCCAAGCGCCGTGTTATTGTGGTTCAGGGAAAAAGTTTATCGAGTGTCATGGTGGTAAATAAAAAATATGAATGAACAAAATAGACCAAAAGTTGGAGTCGGAGTAATGATTTTTAAGGATGGGAAAATTTTACTTGGAAAAAGAAAAGGTTCACATGGTGAGGGAGAATACGCATTTCCGGGAGGACATGCAGAATACATGGAATCTTTTGAAGTGTGCGCAAAAAGAGAGACAAAAGAAGAATGCGGTATTGAGATTAAGAATGTACGATTTCAACTTTTAGCAAATGTAACAAAATATGCACCCAAGCATTATGTACACGTTGGTTTAATTGCAGATTGGGAAAGTGGGGAACCAAAAGTCTTGGAGCCAGAAAAATCTGAACATTGGAATTGGTATGATATAAATACATTACCACAACCTTTGTTTGAAATGTGTAAAATTTCCGCTGAAAGTTATAAGAATGGAAATATCTATTTTGATGCACGATAACGTGATGATATGAAAAAAGTAAAAAAGCAAAGAATTATAAACGGACAGAAAACACTTGTTCCTGGAGGAAGATCTCTCGAATCCCTCTCTCATTTTTGGTGTGGTTCATGTAAAAAGTGGTGGAGTGTCGGCGATGCACCGACGAAGAGAAAAGAATGGTACTGTACTTGGTGCGGTGAGAAAAATATTTTTACTCAAATAAAAAGGTAAGCGGTATTTTTCCAAAAAAAAGAACCCACCAGGTATCGGAGAGCGCTCCGTTACACTTGATGGGTTCCCGAATCGTCTCCGAGTATAGATGACGGATGGTAGGTACGATCTTCATTCTCGCTAGGAATGAAAATACTGATCGTATGGTTCCCCCTCGTCACTCGTGACAGCGCGCTCATACTCATTATTGTTACTGAGTCTTATCAGCATCTTCCGCGGTGTCTGCTGATACCTGAACAGGGTTGCCGTCCCACGTCCAATGAGCACTTGCATTTTTAACACAAAAGTAAATCGTACGCAGGTGTGTTGCGAAAAACTTTTTACCAAGGTAAAAGCCCCAAAAACGGAGTGTTCTGGATTATTAATATAGGGGCGGCGAGGCCAACATATCAATCTCCATTCCGTTTACTGGGGCTTCGAGTCGCTGTCTTTGTGAATCGCTTGCCACGGGCAAGTGTGACGATCCTTCACGGGAATCATCCAAAAAAACAGCTTCTCAAGTCTCTGCAGTGGTTACTTCTAATTTCGATAGTAACGCATATTTCACAATAAGTCAAATATGAAAAAACAGCTCATTGAGCTGTTTTGATTTTTCCACCCCATGAACCCCTGGAAGATTGTGTGCTACGAAGCCTACAATCTTCCAGGGGCGAGTCTGTCTCAGCCAGTCCTATTCGGGCTGTTGGGAATATTCCCCAGGTGAAAGCGTTCGGGGAATCCCTGGCGCTTCGTGTCCCTCACAGGTTATTCTCCCGAGAGACAGACTCTTAATCATTCGCACGAGAACTAGGACAAAGTGTATTCCTCTTAAAAAATAAGTCAATGTTTTGACTTATTTTTTAATAAGCATAATATTAAGTTAGATATAAACCTTCTTTGACTTGTGAGCCTACCCCCCACCTTTTATAGTCGGAGGTTGTCATGTTTTCTAACGTTTCTTCTTCAAAGACTGGTAAAGGTGAGGAATTTGAGGAAGCATTTTGTGGATTCTCCCATCAAGATGTTGAGAGGAAGGGGATAAGCGCAAGGGTAGAAAGAGATTCTACTGAACGTTTTTTAGGATTTTGCATAGAAGAGGTAAGATCTTTTCAGGGACAATTTGGCTGGGTACCCGATAATCCAAACACAGAATTTGCCAAGATTTTTTATAATAAAGTTCGGGCAAAACTGTTCGGTAGTTACAGGAATACCCTAAGACTGTTTGTGTCTGTGGGGACAGTTCTTGATTATAAGTTTGGTACCGATTTTTTTCTTGATGTTCGTGGTTTGGGATCTTCGAAAGTCATCAGAATAGATTTGACCATGAAAAATCGGGGAAAGAAAAAGGGCAATGGTGATTATCAGCCAGATTTTTCCCTTACCCCACAACATTTTTCTCATCCGGAGCAAATGGATCGCTTGTGCGATCAAATTGCTCTTATGATAAAGAATCGAGTCGGGGAGGAAAAACAGGAAAGGAGTTGCAAGACGCCCCGTCGAAGTTGACGGGGCTTTTCATTTGAAAAAAATAATATGGATATGGTATGATGAACGCATCATATATTATGTGCCCGCATTGCGGACGCATTTTTGTTGGTTTTTTATTAGGTTTAATTTTTTACGATTATGCATAAAATTTCAAAAATTGTTGCACGAGAGATTTTGGACTCACGAGGAAATCCTACCGTTGAAGTCGATCTTACATTATCAGATGGTTCTTTTGGACGAGCAGCTGTTCCAAGCGGTGCCTCAACAGGAAGCTATGAAGCAGTTGAACTTCGAGATGAAGACAAAAAACGATATGGAGGAAAGGGTGTTTTGAAAGCAGTAAATAATGTAAACACCGTTTTCAAAAAAGCGCTTGTTGGTAAAGTCTGGAACCAGAAAACTCTCGATGCAAAAATGATTGAAGTTGATGGTACAGAAAACAAAGCAAAGTACGGAGCAAATGCGATTCTCGGTATTTCACTTGCGTTTGCACATGCTGCCGCAAAATCTGAAAAGAAACCTTTGTACACCTATTTTAAAACAATCGGAAAAACAGGAAATCCAGTTCAACTTCCTGTTCCTATGATGAATATTATCAATGGAGGAAAGCATGCTGAAAACTCAACTGATTTGCAGGAATTTATGATCATGCCAGTTGGTGCAAAATCTTTTGCTGAAGCACTCAGGGCTGGTGCAGAAATCTTCCACGCACTCAAAAAGATTCTCAAAGGACGAGGACTCAATGTGTCTGTTGGAGATGAAGGAGGGTACGCACCATCACTTGGGAACAATGAAGCAGCAGTACAGGTAATCATCGAAGCGATCGAAGCTGCAGGATACAAACCAGGAAAAGATGTATGCATTGCAATCGACGGAGCAACAAGTGAAATTTTTGATAAAGAAAAGAACAAATACATTTTGGCTTCAGAAGGAAAAGAACTTACTTCAGAAGAAATGGTTGCGTGGTATGAAAATCTTGTCAGTAAATATCCGATTATCTCTATCGAAGATGGACTTGCAGAAGATGATTGGGCAGGATATGAGCTTTTGACAAAAAAGCTTGGAAAGAAAATTCAACTTGTTGGAGATGACCTTTTTGTAACAAATATCAAGCGATTGAAAACTGGTATTGAAAGAAAAGCATGTAATTCTATTTTGATTAAACTTAATCAAATCGGAACGGTGTCAGAAACTATTGATGCTATCAATATGGCAAAGAAAGCAGGATTCACCAGTGTTGTATCACACAGATCTGGTGAGACAGAAGACAGCACCATCGCAGATTTTGTGGTTGGACTTGGAACAGGACAGATCAAAACAGGTTCACTTTGCAGAAGCGAAAGAGTTTGTAAGTACAATCAACTTTTGAGAATCGAACAAGAACTTGGAAAGAAAGCGGTGTTTCCAGGAAAGGGAGCCTTGAAGGCGTAGTCGAAAGTCTCTAAAGTTCACCCTGTTAAATTGGAATTTCTTATTTAATAGGGTAAATAAAGTCTGTAAAGGAAATACAAAGAGCGGCGCCTACGGCGCCGCTCTTTTAAAAGTCCAAATAATAAAAAAAGCGTTTGTTCTGGTTTAAAAACTTGAACAAACGCTTTTAGGATAACTTTAATCCCAAATAACCAGTATCACGTCATTCTCCTGGATACCGATAGTTATTTTACCATGGGGGGTTTTCCCACTAACAAAATAGGTTATCTCTATGCGAACATATTTACCTCCAGCAAGATCACTTTCTGGAGTCAAATTTGCTTCTAGTCGAGTTGCTTTTTGGAAAACCTCCTTGTGTTTCCCGCCTTCTTCGTGATCAATATCAAAGCGTTTCCACCCTCGCGACCCTTCGGGAATTGGCACATAATCGTTTAAGTGCCAAGGCTGAAGTCCCCAAACAATGATGCCGTGAATCATCCCTAGTGCATTTTCTAGACTTTTTGCTCTGGCTTCGTCGCCGTGTAGTCCACGGTGTATGAAGATATTGATTTTTTTCAGTATCGCGATTCTCCTTTTGGATTGGCTCGCTGTGGCCAGGGTGATTTTCAATAGCGAAGAACAATTCTTCGCTTTCAAAAATATTATTACAAATTTTTCTCTATTTGTCAATACATGAAAATATGGCTCATTTTATGATTTTTATGGTATTATTTTTGTAATTAATTCAAAAAAATATTATGGCAACAAAGAAAAAAATAAAAGGAAAAAACCCCGTTAAATCAAAAAGCCAATTTAACAGGGCAAGAAAACAAGTTGTGCTCGCAGTGCTTGATGGTTGGGGATATCGAGAAGAAAAAAAAGATAATGGAATCGCAAATGCGCATACACCAAATTTTAATCGACTTGTCGTGGACTACCCACACACGCTCCTTGAAGCATCAGGACGAGCTGTCGGACTTCCAGATGGGCAAATAGGGAATAGTGATGTTGGACACACAACGATTGGCGCTGGAACGACTGTTTTTACTGACCTCGTTCGCATAACTGATAGCTTCAAGAAAAAAGAATTTGAAAAAATTCCAACCGTCAAAAAACTTTTTGCACATGTGAAGAAAAATAAATCAGCGCTCCATGTCATAGGGCTTCTCGGTCCTGGTGGTGTACATGCTTCAGGTGAACACCTTACTGAATTTTTGAGAGTAGCAAAAAAAGTCGGTATGCAGAAAGTGTATCTTCACACCATCACTGATGGTCGTGATGCAGCAATAAAAGCTGCGAGCAAGGATTTGAAAGAACTCGAAGTATTTATTGAAAAAAATAAAATCGGTTTTATTGTTTCGATGATTGGTAGATATTTTGCCATGGATCGTGACAACAATTGGGATCGCCTTGCAAAAGCCGAGGAACTGCTTTTTGCTGGCAAGGGAGAGCTTTTTGAAAATCGCAAAGCATCTGATATTGCCGCCTCATATTATGAGAAAAATATGACCGATGAGCATTTTCAGTCGACTGTTTTTGCTGATGCTGAGGGCAAGATTCATTCGATTGCAAAAAACGATGGTGTTATCTTTTTGAATTTTCGCGCCGATCGCGCCCGCATGCTTTCAAAGAAAATTCTTGAGAAAAAGAAAAAACTCAATCTGTTTTTTGCGACGATGACCCAGTATGACTCAAAGCTCAAAACCGAAGTTATTTTTAAACCAACAAAAATCGAGACAACTCTTGCAAAAGAAATTGCCAAAGCAAAATTGTCCCAGACACATATTGCCGAGACAGAAAAATTTGCACATGCGACCTATTTCCTCAATGGTGGCGTAGAAAAACCATATCCGAAAGAAAAACACATTCTTCTTGATAGCAGAAAAGATGTTGCGACACATGACCTCGCTCCAGAGATGAAAGCAAAAGAAATCGCAGATGCAACGATCAAAGAAATCGAAAAGGGAACAAGTTTTATCTTTTTGAATATTGCAAACGCCGATATGGTCGGACATACCGCAAACAAAGATGCGATTCAGGTTGCAATCGAGAGTGCTGACCGAGAACTTGGAAGAATTGCTGAAGTCGCAGAGAAAAATGGCGCAATTCTTCTTGTGACCGCAGACCACGGTAATGCTGAGATCAATATTGACCCAATCACTGGAGAAAAGCACACAGCACACACCACGAGCCTCGTGCCGATGATTGTTACTGATAAACATGCTAAACTTACTCGAGGGAAACTTTCACTTGCGGGTATCGCACCAGCAGTATTGAAATTGCTTGGACTCAAAATACCAAAAGTGATGGATGGTAAAAATATTATTCAATAAAAATATATGCTAGTAAAAGCAATCGCGCGATATTTTGATAGACTCGAAGATAAATTGCGAGCGCGACTCAGCCATAGGTCTGTTTTGTATGCGATAATCGGAGGAACTGCCACCGTACTTTTTTGGCGAGGCATTTGGCATACGGCAGATATTCTTCAGGCGCAGGGCGGGGTTTGGGGTTTTGTATTTTATGAACCCGTCACCATTGTGTGGTGTTCACTTATCCTTCTTTTTACCGGACTTTTTGTTTCAAACTTTATTGGAGAGCGAGTTATCCTTTCTGGTTTGAATGTAGAGAAAAAACTTGAAGGAAAAGAACAGACTGAAATTAAAAAAGAGGACATCGAATTAAGTAATGTTATTGAAAAAGTAAAACAGATTTCAGAAGAATTAAATCAAATTAATGATGTCATTTCTAAAAAATAATTTCTTCTCAAAGAAAGTCACCGTCGCAGTACATAATGGAAAATTTCATCCTGACGATGTTTTTGTCGTTGCAATTTTATCATTGTATTTGAAAAAACCTTTGCAAATATTTCGCACTCGAGATCAAAAAATCTGGTCAGGTTGTGATTATGTGTGTGATGTTGGTGGAGAATATGATCCAGCGAAAAATCACTTTGATCATCATCAAGTTGGCTATGATGAAAAAAGAAATAATGGAATCGTATACTCATCCGCAGGACTTATCTGGAAAGAATTCGGAGAAAAAATCTGTGGCTCCGCTGAAGTGGCGCAAAAAATTGACGAGAAAATTATACAGCCGATTGATGCAAACGACAACGGTATTGATTTGACAAAAAATAATTTTGAAGGCATATCGCCGTACAATTTTGGCGATTATATTTACGCGCTCAATCCATTGCCTTCGGAGGGGTATAAAAAATCAATGCAAAAATTTCGCATCGCGGTTGCCGAAGCAAAAAAAGTTCTTGAGAGAGAAATACAAAAAGCGACGGAGAAAATTGCACAGAAAAAAGTTGTAGAAACTATATATAAAAATACTGAAGATAAAAAAATTATTGTGCTTGATGACAATTATTCTTGGACGTCTGTTCTTGCTGAATATCCAGAGCCGCTTTTTGTAATTACGCCGGATTTTGAAAATACAACATGGCATGTAAATGCGGTAAAGAAAAATGATACAGCTTTTGAAAGCAAACTCTCTTTTCCTGAAAGTTGGGCAGGATTACGTGATGAGGATTTGCAAAAAATTTCTACAGTACCAGACGCAATTTTTTGTCATAAGGCGCGATTTATTGCTGTAGCAAAATCAAAAGAAGGAGCAATTAAACTCGCACAGCTTGCAATTGCCGAGGTGGAGCCTCGGTAGTTACCGAGGCTCCACCTCGGCAAGTCTTTGACTTTATAGCAATTTACCAATAGACTAGCAGTTATGGCATTAATTGACGAATTAAAAATACATATTAAGGCGGGAAATGGTGGCGATGGCGTTACGCGATGGCTTCATCAAAAGGGTGTTGAACGTGCTGGTCCTGCGGGCGGAAATGGGGGAAAAGGTGGCGATGTATATATACGCGCGATCCGTGATATTGCTGTGCTCGCAAAATATAAAAATACAAAAGAGTTTGCTGCGGAAAATGGCGGAATAGGAATGAAAAAAAGTATGCATGGAGCGAAAGGACAAGATCTCGTGATTGAAGTTCCGATTGGTTCTGTTGTGATAAATCTTGAAACGCGAGAAAAATTTAATTTGATTGAAGATGGAAAGGAAGTAAAAATTTTAAACGGCGGAAAAGGTGGGCTCGGCAATGAATATTTTAAATCTGCAGTAAATCAATCTCCAGAAAAAAAAACTGATGGAAAGCGGGGAGAAGAAGCAGATTTTGATATACAACTCGAGCTTGTCGCGGATGCTGGGCTTATCGGTCTTCCGAATGCGGGGAAATCAAGTTTGATCAATGTGCTCACAAATTCAAAATCAAAAATTGGTTCATATCAATTCACAACACTTGAACCATCCCTCGGTGATATGCACGGATATATTCTCGCAGATATTCCAGGGCTTATCGAAGGAGCTTCAGAAGGAAAAGGTTTGGGGCATAAATTCTTGCGCCACATCAAAAGAACAAAGATGTTGCTTCACTGTATTTCTCTTGAAAACGAAGATTTAGTTTCTGTATACAAAGTGATTCGAAAAGAATTGAAAGATTATTCTCTTGATTTGGCAGAGAAGCAGGAAGTTATCATTCTTACAAAGACAGATATGGTAGATGAAAAAATGATTTCAAAAGCAGTCACAAAACTTTCAAAATTGAATAAAAATATTTTGACGGTGACGGTGCTTGATGATAGCGCGGTAAAAAAGTTGCGAGATGATTTGATAAAGATTTTGAGAAGGGTTGAAAAAGAAAAATAATTTTCCGAGAAGGAACCTTTTTGAATTCTTAAGGTTCCACCTCGGAAAATTTCAATTGAACTTTTTCAGAGGTCTCTCCTTGAGGAGGAGCGAAGCGACGGGGAAAGGTGAGTCCTCTGAAAAAAAAGAAAAAAGGCGGGTCCTGCGGACCCGCCTGTCTGATTTTAAAGATGTCCGTCATCTTTTTTTGTTTTCAATTGATCCTGAGATCATCTGCGCGCTACCTGCAATAACAATCACAATCGCGCTGCTCGACTCCTTGCCGAAACATGAGTCAATTATCGCCATGACTATTGCCAATAAAATCATGAGGACCCCTACTATTCGTAAAGTCTCGCTAGACTTTTTCGTCTCCATGAAAATCCTCACTTTCCGCGACACATGTCGCAAGAGAGAAAATAGATGTTTCTGGATAATTCTACCGAAAATGTTAGAACATATTATTTAATATTGTCAAGTATCTCAAAATCTTAAAAAATGTAGTAATATAGGTCTTTATGAGCGAAATCGATTCAAAATATAAAGCAACAATCGGTCTTGAAATACACGCCGAACTTAAAACCAAAACAAAAATGTTTTGTTCGTGTAAAAACGATCCGGATGAAAAGCGACCGAATGTAAACATTTGTCCTGTTTGTACCGCGCAACCTGGGACTTTGCCTGTCTTGAATAAAGCAGCGATTGAACATGTCATTCGCGTTGGGCTTGCGTGTGGTTCGGATATTGCCGATTTCACCGAATGGGATCGAAAGAATTATTTTTATCCAGATATTCCAAAAGGGTATCAGATTTCTCAGTACAAATATCCGATTGTTTCGCACGGATCAATTCGCGGCATTGAGCTCACGAGAATTCATCTTGAAGAAGACACGGCAAAATCTACGCATGATGCGGGGGATTATTCTCTCGTTGATTTTAATCGTGGCGGAGTTGCGCTCATGGAGCTTGTGACCGAGCCAGTGATTCATAGCGGTGCTGATGCAGCGACGTTCGCAAAAGAATTGCAGAATCTTTTACAGTATCTTGGTGCCGGCGATGCGAATATGGAAAAAGGCGAGATGCGCGTGGAAGCAAATATTTCAGTGAGTCAGACAGAAAAATTCGGTACAAAAGTAGAGGTAAAAAATTTGAATTCTTTTAATACGGTGCAGCGTGCGATTGCGTATGAAATTGAGAGACAGATTGATGCAATTGAGCATGGAGAAAAAATTGTGCAGGAAACGCGCGGTTGGGATGAAAATAAACAAAAAACATATTCACAAAGAATCAAGGAAAATTCTGATGATTATCGCTATTTTCCAGACCCAGATCTTCCTAAAATGATGATTTCGGAAGTGTTCAATCTGGATGAGTTGAAAAAAAGTTTGCCTGAATTGCCGTGGCAGCGACGTGAAAAATATCTTGCATTTGGAATTAAAGCAGAAGATGCAGAAAGTTTTGTGGGAAATATTGAACTTGGAAACTTTTTCGAAAAGGTGATCACTGATTTTAAGAGCGACAAAGATTTGATAAAACTTGCTTCGAATTATATTTCTTCTGATCTTGTGGGACTTTTGGTAAAAGATATAACTTTGCAATATCCAAATGATATTCATTTTGCAACATTGATAAAGATGTCTGCAGACGGGAAACTTTCTTCTCGCGGTGTAAAAGATTTGCTCGCGCGACTTGTCAGAGAGGATTTTGATCCGGAAATTATTGCTGAAAAAGAAGGTTTGATTCAAAAAAATGATGAGGGCGAACTCAAAACTCTGCTTGAAAAACTTATTGCTGCAAATCCGAATGTTGTCGCCGACTACAAAGCTGGTAAAGAAGCTGCGCTCATGTTTTTTGTTGGGCAGGTGATGAAATTGACCAAAGGCTCAGCAAATCCACAGGTGATTAAAAAGGTTTTGTTGTCGTTGCTCGCATAATTTTTTTGTAATCCCCGAGGCGGAGCCTCGGTAGCTATAAACCAAGGTGGATGCCTTAAGAATTCAGAAAGGCTCCTCTTTGATTTTTTTACAATTTCATCTCAAGGACTCACCTTTCCCGTCGCTTTGCTCCTCCTCAAGGAGAGACCTTTGGATGAAATTTTTTATGTATGATATAATTTAACCATGAAAGCTCCCAATGATCTCGGCGTGCGAAGTCACAAACCAAAAATTTATATCGGCACAGATCATGCTGGTTTTGAGTTGAAGGAAAAACTTATTCCTTTTGTAAAAAGTCTTGGGTATCAAGTGATCGATTGCGGTGATACGAAGCCAGATGAGTCAGATGATTATCCTGATTTTATTGCACCCGTTGCAAAAGCGGTGTCTTTGAATCCTGAAAACAATATTGGAATTATTCTCGGTGGTTCAGGGCAGGGCGAAGCTATGGTTGCAAATCGTTTTCCCAATGTTCGAGCAATTGTGTATTACGGTGAGCCAAGTGTTTTTAAAAAATATGAAATTATACGACTTGGTCGAGAGCATAATGATGCGAATATTATTTCTCTCGGTGCACGATTTATAAAAATTGATACTGCAAAAGCTGCTGTAAAAACATGGCTTGATACAAAATTTTCAAATGTCGATCGACATGTACGAAGAATAAAAAAAATAGAGCGAATTTCCCGAGAGATTAAACAAAATTTAGATTATAAGTAATGTCATTGCGAGCATAGCGAAGTTAAATCCCCGAGGTGGAGCCTCGGTTGCTACTGAGGCTCCACCTCGGGGATGCTGTAAATTTTCATGATATAATATTCACTAGGTATGAAATAGAAACTAATTTTATTAGCAATAATTTTACTCAAATAAAAATAAATGGTAGAAATAATCCCCGCAATTATCCCACAATCTTTTGAAGACTTGAAAGACAAAATGTCGCAGGTTTCCGGTATTGTTACTATTGTTCAGATGGACGTCTGTGACGGTGTTTTTGTGCCTTCAAAATGTTGGCCATATTCAGGTGATGCCGGAGATTTCAAGAAAATTCTTAACGAGGACGAAGGGTTTCCATTTTGGGAATCACTCGATTTTGAAGCAGATCTGATGATTGCTCACCCAGAAACTGATGCAGAGAATTTTATCAAAGCTGGTGCAAAAAGAATTATCATTCATATTGAATCTGGAGAAAATGTTTCATCTTGCGTGAAAGAATTGCGAAAAAAATACGGATATGTCGGAGATTCTGCGGTAAGCGTTGAAATTGGTATCGGCATCAATGTACACACGCCAAACCTTCTCCTCGATGAGTATCTCACACCAAATGAAGAGGGAAGAACACTTGCAGATTTTGTGCAGTTTATGGGAATCGAAAAAATTGGATATCAAGGACAAAGTTTTGATCCAGAAGTAATAGGTAAAGTGAGTGATTTGCGAGAGAAATTTCCCGATGCGATTATCAGTGTTGATGGTGGTGTGAATTTTGATAATGCACACGATCTTGTTGCCGCTGGCGTAAATCGATTGATTTCCGGATCAGCCCTGTATGAGAGTGAGAATATTAAGGGGGCGATAGAAGAAATGTCCAATGCATAGAATTAAATTATAAAACGAAGGTCTCTCCTTGAGGAGGAGCGAAGCGACGGGAAAGGTGAGTCCTTTGTTTTATAAAAATAATGTCACGGTAATTATTTTTTATAGACAATCAGTACTTTTTAATTTAATAATAATCTTATGGAAATTAAAATAGGGGGAATATACAGAAATTTTAAAACAAGGAATTTGTATAAAGTAATTGGAATTGGTAAACATTCTGAGACTTTGGAAGATTTGGTTTTTTACGAAGCTTTGTATGATAATCAAATATCAAAGCTTTGGGCTCGCCCAGCCTCAATGTTTTTTGATGAGAAAATCGCTCCTGATGGTACGAAAACAACACGGTTTACTTTTGTGGATGAGAAGTAAAAAAGCGGTCAATGCGTGAAGTATCGCTCGCTTTTTTCATAAGTCATGTTTTCTATTGATTTATTCCATTATTTATGTATAATGTTTGGACTATGATTACATTAGAGGTAGAGAAGCGAGATTTGAAAGAAGGTCTCGGAAATATCAGAAAAGCAGGAAAAATTCCCGCTGTTTTTTATGGCAAGAAGGAAGCTTCAACTCCAATTCAGCTTTCCTATGCGATTTTTGAAAAAACATTGAAAGATGCTGGAGAATCAACGGTCCTTCATTTAAAAGGAGTTGGTATTGATGTTGACGTTTTGATTCACGATGTAGATCTTAATCCTGTTACTGATTTGCCACGACATGTAGACTTTTATGCAATCGAAAAAGGAAAGAAGCTTGAAATTAAAGTTCCTCTTGAATTTGTCGGCATTGCACCTGCAGTAAAAGATCTTGGCGGTATTCTTGTAAAAGTTATGCACGAAGTTGAAATCGAAGCTTTGGCTGCAGATCTTCCTCACAATCTTGTCGTAGATATTTCGACACTCGCATCATTTGATAGCGTGATTACTATTGCAGATATTGTTGTTCCAAAAGGCGTGACTGTGAAGGCAAAATCAGAAGAAGTAATTGCATCCGTTTATGAGCCAAAAGAAGAGGTTGTAGAAGCAGCACCAGTAGATCTTTCTGCAATTGAAGTTGCAAAGAAAGGAAAAGAAGCAAAGGAGGGAGCTGAAGGAGCGGAAGCGCCAGTTGCTGAAGCAAAAAAATAAGAAAAATCAAAAAACCGCCTAAAAGCGGTTTTTTGATACCAGGTTTTCTTTACGGAAGTAGTGTCTGCCACCGCAGACTTCTAAACACAACTCGCTTTACTCAAGTGATTACACTTTCGTAAATCGATCTCCGTTAATTTAAAACTATTGCTTTTTTTAAGAAATCTGATAGTATGTGAACTTATGAAAAAGGATATCCATCCAAAATATTTTGAACACGCAAAAACCACATGTGTATGTGGAGCTACGTATAATTTTGGCTCAACAAAGCCAGAAATTAATGTTGAAATTTGCGCAAATTGCCACCCAATTTATACCGGTACTGAAAAAGTTCTTGATACCGCAGGACGAGTTGAGAAATTCCGAGCTCGAAAGGCAGCTGGAGTTACGAAAGCAACCGCAAAAAAATCAAAAGCAGATAAATAACAAAGTTAAAATAAAAATCACGTTCTCTTTGGACGTGATTTTTTTATTTTTCTCACCAAGAAAAATTATGTCGAAAGAATTTTGAAATACAAAGTATGTAAAATTTTTCGACGCCATCTTTACATTTTTCACTTTTAATTTTACATTTACATTATGCAAGACCTCATTGAAGAATTCAGAAAAAATAAAAAGACAACTTTTCTCGCTGATGAATATATACGGCTTGAAAATGAAGAGGAGTCTATAAAAAATATGGCGGAAAAAGATCCGAGCATGATTCCTCTTGTTCAGGCAGAGCTTGAAGGTATTGTAGCTCAAAAAGAAAATCTTCTTGCTCAAATGAAACAGATAACTCTTGTTGATGAAGAGGAGGAAAAATTTCCCAATGAAGTTATTATGGAAATTCGCGCCGGTGTTGGTGGGGAGGAGGCCGCTCTTTTTGCTGAGGATCTTGCAAAAATGTACAAACGCTTTTGCGAATTGCGGGGTTGGTCATTTACTGTGGTGAATGAATCGCGGTCTGGTCTCGGCGCATATAAAGAAGCCTCTTTTGAGATTCGAGGAAAAGAAGTATATAAGGAAATGCGATTTGAGACAGGTGTGCACCGAGTACAACGAGTTCCCGCAACAGAGAAATCTGGTCGCGTACATACTTCGACGGCATCTGTCGCAATATTGCCTATTCGAAAAACAACGAAGATAGAAATCAAACCATCTGATATTGAAATCGAAACTTCACGATCAGGAGGTGCTGGAGGACAAAACGTGAACAAGGTTGAAACTGCTGTTCGAATTATTCACAAGCCGTCTGGCATCGATGTTCGTTCTACCGCAGAGCGAAGTCAATTGAAAAACAGAGAACGTGCAATGTCTATTTTGATCGCAAAACTCGAAGTTTTGAAGGCTGAAGAAGATGCAAAGAAATTTGCTGCTGAAAGAAAAGATCAGATTGGTACCGCAGATCGATCAGAAAAGATTCGAACATATAATGTGTTACAGGATCGCGTCACAGATCACCGAGTAAAACACTCTTGGTATAATATTGAAAACATTTTAGCTGGAGACGGACTTGCTGATGTTGTTGACTATGTGGTCAAGGCAGATGGAAAGCCACAATCTGATGATGGAGCTGAAGACGAGGATTAAAAGTTGGTAGGGGTTGATATTTTCTTATATTCTGATATACTTTCACGACTTATGACAGAAGGAAACAAAACAAAAAACAACAACAGTATGGAAGCAATGTTTACCGCAGGTGCTCATTTTGGTTATCAAAAATCACGAAGACATGCTTCAACATCGCCTTTTATTTTTGGTGCTAAGAATAAAATAGATATTATTGATCTTGAACAGACAATCAAGCAACTTGAAAAAGCAGAAAGCTTTATTAGCGATATTGCAAAACTTGGCAAACAAGTACTTTTTGTCGGAGGAAAGAGTGAAGCAAAAATGCAGATACAGCTTGCCGCAGAATCTCTCGATATGCCGTATGTTGCTGGACGATGGATTGGCGGAACAATCACAAATGCCCCTGAGATCAAAAAGCGAGTTGCAAAATTCGAAGATCTTCAAAAACAAAAAGAAAAAGGAGAGCTTACAAAATACACAAAAAAGGAACGACTCTTGATTGACCGAGAAATTGATAATTTACACGAAATGTTTTTCGGTATCGTTGGTTTGAAAGAAGCACCAAAAGCACTTTTTGTAATCGATCCTAAGAAAGAATTTATTGCTGTTGCCGAAGCAAATAAAGCAGGTATTCCTGTTGTTGCGCTCTGTAATACAGATTGCGATATCAGCAAAATCGATTATCCTATTGTTGCAAATGACTCATCTGTTTCAAGTATTGCATATTTTGTATCAGAAATCGCAAAAGCTTACAAAGCTGGAAAAGCCGAGAAGCCTACTGCATAAAATTTTCTCTTGTGGTATTATTGTTTCGTTATTTGAAGTTTATTTTTAGGTTTTAATTTTACTTTTTTCACTTTTAATTTTACATTAATTATTATGACTATATCAATGGAACAAATAAAAGAGCTTCGAGAGAAGACCGGTATTTCCATCATGCAATGTCGAAAGGCGCTTGAAGACGCAGGTGGTGATATGGAGAAAGCAGAAGTACTTTTACAGAAAAAAGGCGCTGAAGCTGCTGCGAAAAAATCAGATAGAACTTTGAATGCCGCTCGAATTACATCATATATTCATGGACTCGGAACAGTCGGTGTTCTTATAGAATTGTGCAGTGAATCAGATTTTGTTTCAAAACATGATGATTTTCAAAAGCTTGCATATGATATTGCAATGCATATTGCCGCCGCAAATCCAACTTATATCAAAAAAGACGATGTGTCATTGGAGGATCGAACCAAAGTGCTCGATGCGTTTTCTGATGAAGTAAAAGATAAACCAGAAGCAATGCGAGAAAAAATTCTTGCTGGAAAACTCGATTCATTCTTTAAAGACAAGATTTTACTTGAACAAGATTATATTAAAGACCCAAGCATGACCGTTGGGAATCTGATCGAATCCGCAATTCAAAAATTCGGAGAAAAGATAGAGGTTGGCAATTTTGTACGATTTAGTACAATGAAGTAGTTATGGCAATTGCTGTATTTTACATATCGTTTATAGTACTTGTCGCACTTATCACGACGAAATATTTTGGTGTCTCTATTTTTCAGCACAAAGCAATGTCGCATATTGTTGGTGACGATGGGGAACATATTCATACAATTATCGGTACAAGTAAGCGTATTGGTGCAAAAATACGATTTGAAAATTTACATAAACTTATCATACGAATTGTAAAATTTACGAAAGAGGAGGTGGTATATTTAAAAAGAAGATTTGATAGCAAACAACCAAAATTTTTTCTGAAGCAACAAAAACCGAATACAGATAATAAATATTCAGTTTCGTTTTTTTTGAAGAATATTTCTGAACATAAGAATTCATTGAAAGGTAAGTAATTGTAATAAAACAACACTCATATCGAGTGTTGTTTTATTTTCGGAGCCACCTCCCAGGCTTGAACTGGGGACCTATTGTTTACAAAACAATTGCTCTACCAACTGAGCTAAGGTGGCAAACCTTCCAAACTTGTACGATTATACACAATATTATGAATAAATCCAGAGTGTTTTTGCTATACAACCATTGACGGGACTTATTACTATCGGGACTCAAGTTTAATAGACTTTTGCAATTCGGGCATTTTTGCGCTATTGTTGAATCTCAATGGATTACAAAAACACCCCATATTATAGTGTTGGTAGAGCAAGCGATCTTACTGGGAAAGACCGCTTTTTGTATCGATGTCTCGAGATTGTTCCTGGATTTTTGGCATGGTTTACCATCTTGGCTATTTTCTTCTTTTCTTTTAAGGCTCCATTTTACGCAGCAATTTTCATTATTGTTTTTGATATTTACTGGATTCTCAAGACCTTCTATCTTTCATTTTATTTGAGACAGAACTGGAAAAAAGTAAAACATAATCTTTCTCTCGATTGGAAGGAGCGACTTTCTCATGTGAAGTATGATGGACTCTATCATATGATTTTATTGCCATTTTATAATGAGTCATATGATATTGTGAAGAAAAGTCTCGATTCGATTTTTGAATCTGAATATAACAAAAAGAAATTTATCATTGTTGTTGCGGGGGAGGCACGAAATAAAATTCATGCAGAAGAAATCAAGTTGCAAGTTGAAAAAGATTTTTCTGAAAAGTTCGGTCATATTTTGTGCACATTCCATCCTGCCGGAGTACTTGGCGAAATGCCGGGCAAAGGTTCAAATATTGCGTATGCTGCAGAGCAGACACGACAGCTTATTCTTGATAGTAACCACATTCCATATGAAGATGTGCTCGTTTCAGCGTTTGATGTCGATACTGTGGTATATCCACAATACTTTGAGTGTCTCACGTGGAATTTTTTGACTGCCGAAGAACCACTCAAATCATCCTTTCAGCCAATTCCAGTTTTTAATAATAATATTTGGGAGTCACCAGCACTTTCTCGAGTTGTTGCATTTTCATGTACGTTTTGGCAGATGATGCAGCAAGAACGACTTGATAGACTTACAACATTTTCATCACACTCAGTGTGTTTTAAAACATTATACGAAGTGCATTACTGGCAAAAAAATATGGTTTCCGAAGATTCGCGTATTTTTTGGAATTCATATTTAGCGAATGATGGTGACTATCGAGTCGTGCCACTTTGTTATCCCGTTGCGATGGATGCAAATCTTGCATCAAGTTTTTGGCTGACGATGAAAAATATTTACAAACAGCAGAGACGTTGGGCATGGGGTGTGGAGAATTTTCCCTATATAGCTTTTGGATTTATAAAGAATAAAAAAATAAAAACTAGTAAAAAAATAAAGAATTTATTAATTGTTATTGAAGGAAATTGGTCATGGTCTACAAATCCGATTATGCTTTTTTTGCTTGGTTGGTTGCCGGTGATTCTTGGCGGACGAGCATTTAATAGTACGGTACTTTCATATAATCTCCCAACATTTACTCGAGTACTCATGACAATTTCTATGACGGGGCTTTTTTTGTGCGCATGGGTTGCGATGAGCTTTTTGCCAAAAGCTCCAGAAGGGAGTGGTCACTGGTCAAAAGTCGCGATGCTTTTGCAGTGGATTCTCATTCCAATAACTGTTACAATTTTCGGAGCAGTTCCTGGTCTTGATGCGCAGACACGTTTGATGATGGGGCAGTATATGGGCTTTTGGGTTACTCCGAAACATAGAAAAAAATGATTGTTATAAAGAAAAAATTACGACTGATTATATTTTTTTTGATTTTTATTATTATTTCTCCGATTGTTGTTTTGTATGCAAAGGGAGATATTTTTACGAATGGATGGAATATTTTAGAGACGGGCGGAATGTATGTCACGGAAGCGCCGGTCGGATCGAACATATTTTTGAATTCTAAATCTCAAACTTCCACAAGTTTTTTTAGCAGAGATATTTTGATTAAAAATTTACGTCCGGGGACATATCATGTGCTTGTGCAAAAAGACGGGTATAATGCATGGTCAAATACATTGATGGTCAAAAATAATCTTGTCGTTGCTGCGGATGTTTTTATGCTACCAACACATGTAATTTTGGAAGAAATACCGAAATATATTTCACAAAGTGATGGTACAGCGACGACTACGGGCGCGAAAATAAAAAATCAGGATTATGTCGATATACTTGCAGTTTTCAGTACATCATCTCCGGCTGTTTCTAAAAAGATTTTTTCAACATCGACAATAGATTTCAAGGATAATCTTGGAACAAAAATTTCACCGATTATGGATGGTAAAATTGGTCTTTGGCAAGACGGAAGTGCTATATTTGCAAAATGGTTTGGTGATGATGATCAAGCGCCGACATATTTTTGTAATGGATCAGATTGCTCTGAAACAATCACGGTATATCATTCGCTGGCACCTATCCGAAAAATAAATTTCTTGCCTGATTATAATAGTGTTGTGCTTGTCGCTTCCGGTGATGAAATTTTTGCGATTCAAATAGAAAATAATCCTGATAAAGTTCCTCAGCTTATTTATAAAGGTACAAACCCAACTTTTCAGATGATTGGTGGCGATGTGTACATAAAAGACAATACATATATAGCTCATGTTCAATTATAGAAAAATGATGGCTAAAAATGGTCACATTTTTTATTAAAATAGGTCTATTTTTGCCTTTCTTTTTTGCCCTCCGCTTGATATAATAAGCCTTATAAAATCAACATAAAAAGAAGTCGCCGCGCCATAAGGACGGTTGCGCGGCATGATTTCGACAAAATCACATGGCAAAGGAAAAAGAAGTTAAAAAAGAGGGGAAGTATGATGCAAGTTCGATTCAAGTTCTCGAGGGATTGGAGCCTGTGAGAAAGCGACCGGGTATGTACATTGGTACCACGGGTCCAGACGGTTTGCACCATTTGATTACAGAGATTTTTGATAATTCTCGCGATGAGGCGATGAACGGTTATTGTAATCATATTGAAGTTGCGCTTTTGCCCGGCAATCGCGTGCGTGTCGCTGATAATGGCCGAGGTATTCCTGTTGATATTCAAAAACAAACAAAAGTTTCTGCACTACAAACGATTATGACAGTGCTTCATGCAGGAGGAAAATTTGGTGGCGAGGGATCCGAATACAAAGTTTCCGGAGGTTTGCATGGTGTCGGTGCGTCAGTTGTGAATGCACTCTCTAGCTACATGCGAGTGATTGTACACAAAGACGGAGGAAAGTATATTCAGGAATATGCGATTGGAAAACCCAAAGCCACGGTGAAGAAAATTGGTAGTTCAAAAGATCACGGTACGATTGTTTTGTTTGAGCCAGATGAAACTATTTTTAAGGAAGGAGTTGTTTTTGATTTTAATAAAGTTGTTTCCCACATGAGACAGCAGGCATATCTTGTGAGGGGATTAAAAATTTCCGTGTATGATGCACGAGAAAGCACAGAAAAATTTGATGACAAAGAAGTTTTTTATTTTTCTGAGCTCGGACTCGAAGTTCCATCACAATCTTTTTATTTCGAAGGAGGTCTTCTTTCTTTGGTAAAATTCTATAATCAATTTCAAAAACCGATTCACAAAAAAGTTTTTTATGTTGAAAAGAAAGCTACCGGCGTTGAGTCTGTAGAAGTTGCTTTGCAATACGTCGATGATATTTCTTCTCGAATCATGGCATTTGCAAATGATATTGAAACACCCGAAGGAGGAACGCATGTGACTGGTTTTAAAACATCGCTTACTCGTACCATCAATGCATACGCGAGAAAAAATAATTTGGTCAAAGAAAGTGAAGATAATTTTACTGGTGATGATGTTCTTGAAGGTTTGACTGCGGTTATTTCTGTGAAGATGCGCGAGATTCAATTTGAAGGACAAACAAAGGCTAAACTCGGCTCTGTAGAAGCCCGAGGCGCTGTTGAGGAGGTATTTGGCGAGGCATTTGCCATGTTCCTTGAAGAAAATCCAGATGATGCGCGAGCAATGATTTCAAAAGTTATTTTGGCGCTTCGTGCACGAAAAGCAGCAAAAGCTGCGAAAGACTCAATACTCCGAAAGGGTGCGCTTGAAGGAATGACTCTTCCTGGAAAGCTCGCGGACTGTCAGAGCAAGGATGCTTCAGAATCAGAGCTCTTTATTGTGGAGGGAGATTCTGCAGGTGGTACTGCAAAGATGGGACGAGATCGAAAGACACAAGCAATCCTTCCGCTTCGAGGAAAAATTTTGAACATCGAACGAGCCCGACTTGATAAAATGCTCGATTCAGAACAAATTAAAAATCTTGTCGTTGCGCTCGGTGCGGCAATCGGCGATACATTTGATATTGATAAACTTCGCTATCATAAAATTATTATTGCTACTGATGCCGATGTGGATGGAGCACATATTCGAACCCTTCTTCTTACTTTGTTCTATCGATATTTCAGACCGTTGATTGATGGAGGACATATTTGTATCGCACAACCGCCCTTGTACAAAATAAAAGTTGGTAAAGAAATCCATTATTCGTATACCGAAGAAGAAAAAACCGCATTCTTTAAGAAAGAAAAAATTTCTGATACTGAAGTTGCTGAGGTTGAATCGGGAGAGGAAATTACAGAAACAGATCAAGATATTAAAAAAGCACCTAAGGTTTCTGTTCAGCGATACAAAGGTTTGGGAGAAATGAACGCCGAAGAATTGTGGGAAACAACCATGGATCCGACTCGAAGAATGATGAAACGGGTGAATGTCGAAGATGCTGCGGAAGCAAATAATATCTTCGATATGCTCATGGGAACTGATGTTCCTGCACGAAAAGCATTTATTCAGTCTAATGCTCGACTTGCGAATATTGATATATAAAAATAAAAGCGCGGTGCTGAGTCAGAAAATTTAAAAATAATTCCTATTCTTAAATTCTTCCGACATGATTTTCCTTTGTAGGGAAAATCATGCGCCGCGCTTTTATTTTTGTATTTTTATAGAATATTTACACTACAAACTTCTGTTACAGAATGACCATTTGATGTAAGTGTGAGAACTGCAGTCTTTTCGCCGGCAGTATAATATGTTTCATTTTCAACATTATTGCTTCCAGTAAGTCCATCACTTCCACCCCATGAATAGGTAAAGTGTCCATTTCCACCACTTGCATTTGCAATCCAAGTTACTGTATCACCAGGATATGCTGTCTGTGCATTTGCATAACAGCTTCCATTTATATTTGTCCATGTATACACGGTACCATAGATTTGATTTGCTGTTGGAGCGACCGTACCGTAATTATAATTATTGTTATACGTATAGGTTGTGCCCATTATATTGAGAGGAACGGTAAGACTGTTATTCGATTCGTTTGATTCAGCAATCAAATTCATTGGATCTGCAGTAATGTATGCGGTATTGATACCTTGTGTAATTGGACTATCAAAACTTGCAACGTAGTCAATTTGTTCACCGGGTTTCAAAGCTGATTGCAAACCACCGTCATAATATGGAGTAGTTCGTGATGGCATATTAAGTCTCAAATCCCATGGACCGGCGATATTGGTTCCGATATTTCGTACTGAGAATTTTATCGCAACAGTATCATTTTGACCGGCATAATTTGTTGTGACAAATTGTTTTGTGTTTGGATCAATAATACCGCTTGCTATAAAAGTGACAGCGAGATCAGGCAAACCGTAGTAATAACTGACTGCAGGTGCACTATAGGTTGGCTTTACTGTAGTAGCAGAGGTGTTTGTGACAGCAGCTGATGTCTCTTGTGTTTGCGTTGTATTTGTTGTGGTAGTTGTGGTTGCTGTTTGATTGGGCACAAAAGTTGATGAAAGGGAAGTTGCAACAAAATTTGATCCGTTTGAAAATACAGCAGGAATTATTTTGAATGTAAACCAAAACAAAAAGATAACAACAAGAACGATGCCGGAAGCGATTGCTCCTGCAATGAAATGATGCTTTATTGTTGGTTGTACGGGTGTTTTTTCGGGCATAATGATATTGTGTTAAACTAGTAAATGTTCACTCCCTTTTTGCGTTCCTTGGATTTGAAATGAAAAAGTATTTTTTCCAATTTCTCTTATCCAGAGTTAGCAACAAAAGCGTGTCGATATTGTACACTACTTGACTTTTATTGTCAAGCTGATACGATAGTATGTATAAAAATAGCAAAAAAATGACTATAAATAACGATCAAAAGAATATGAGTTTTAAGCAAATTATTTTACAAAATAAGCGATATTTTCTTATTAATTTTTGTATTATTCTTCTGATTACTTTCTCGATTTTATATCTTTTTAATCTTGTGCCTCCAGAATTTCAAAATGTTGTCGGGCGACTTCCCGAAAATGATAGCGCAATTGGTACCGGTGAACTTCCCGTCAGTATTCAAATTCCAGAGGTTGGCGTTAACGCACAGGTATACAATCCAGCAACAACGAGCGTGAGCGTGCTTGATGATTATCTTTTGCATGGCGCAGTTAGGTGGCCGGGATCTGGACTTCTTGGACAAAAAGGAAATGTTTTGATTTTTGGTCACAGCACAAGCTTTAAGATTGTAAATAATCAAGCATTTAAAACTTTTGTGGGTTTGAAAAATTTGAAGCAGGGAGATTTAATTTCTGTTTATTCTGGAAATAATGAATATGTATACTCGGTACTTTCTGTAGAAATGAAAGAGGCAAGCGATGTCATTGTTGATTTCAATACAACTGACAGTTTACTGACACTTTCTACGTGCAATACTTCAATTGGTGATACGAGTGCGCGCTATGTGGTACAGGCGAAGTTTGTGAGTAAAAAAGCAATTCCAACTCCTGCACAATAAATAAAATAAAAAGAGCGGCCACTTCGTGGCCGCTCTTTTTCGTTACTTGCAAATTTATAGGGGGGGGTATAATTAACTTATTATTATCTAATACATAAAGAAATGGAAACACAGGAGGTAAAAAAGGAAATTGAAAAAGGTTTGAATGAATATTTGGATGTTAAGTATTGGAAGGGTCTACCTATGAATGATTTTATGGATTTTCCTAGTGAAGAAGCTGCTCTTGATTTTGAAAACGAAAGTCCAATAGCTGAACCAATAAAATTTAGATTTTATTGCAAAGATGGAAAATACATAGGTTGTGCTTATTTAGATGGAATTGATGAAAGAGAATTTCCAGAGTGGTTTACAGCAGCAAAAGAATCTAATGAAACAATAGATGCAGAATCTTTATTAGTTCCTTTCGAAGATGAAAATAAAGGAAATTGGCACTTAGGATATCAAGATCCAAAATCTACAGGTTTTAAGGGGCATATATTATAAATTAAAAAAACCGCCATATGGCGGTTTTTTTAATTATTTTCTTTCCTTTCTTTCTACAGTAATCGTCTCGATGAACTCTTTGAGATCAAGCTGACCGAGCTGCCCCTTATCTCGTGTTTCCACCGAGATTTTCCCAGCTTCGATATCCTTGTCTCCGATAATGATGGTGTATGGAATCTTATTATTTTTTGCATCTCGGATTTTGCCACCCATGTTTCCTTCATTGGTATCGCAGTCTACTCGGAAGTCGAGTGCTTTGAGCTCAGCTGCAACTTTGAGCGCATGTTCATTGTGATTTTCTCGAACAGGAACGATTTTGATCTGTACTGGTGAAAGCCAAAGTGGTAGGTTTCCAGAATAATGTTCTAGTAATATACCCATAAATCTTTCTGGACTTCCAATAACCGCTCGGTGAATCATAACGGGAGTTTTTTGTTTACCATCTTTATCTGTATAAGTAAGTTTGAATCTTTCGGGCATTATAAGATCAAGTTGTATTGTTGAAATTTGCCAATTTCTTCCCAAAGAATCTTTTGTAATGATATCCATTTTTGGCCCGTAAATAGCTGCTTCTCCAATACCTTTTACATATTCAATTTTATTTTCGATAAGAATTTCTTCAAGAAGCTTTTGCGATCTATCCCAAACTTCTGGGCTACCCAAGAATTTTTCTGGCTTCTCTGGGTCCCAAAGCGAAAGACGAACAGAATAATTCATTTTATATGTTGCGAGAGCCTTTTTAATTATTCCCAATACATTTACAAATTCGTCTTTTATTTGATCTTCTCTACAAAAAGCATGACCATCATCTTGGCAAAAACACTTGAGACGCGTAAGACCGCTCAGTTCTCCGGGTTTTTCATCTCGATACAGATTTGCGAAATCTGCAATTCGAATGGGTAAGTCTCTGTAACTTCTTCCTTCGGCTGCATAGATTTGAGTGTGCTGAGGACAATTCATTGGTTTCAGAAAATATTCTTCTTTTGAATAATTTGAAACAACTCTCAACATATCCTCTTTGTATTTTTCATAATGACCAGAAACTTTAAAGAGTTCGGCTTTATTCATATTCGGTGTGTGAACTTCTCGATAACCTATTTCTTTTTGTAATTCGTTTGAGAAGTTGATTATCTCTTTCCTGACGATTGTTCCTTTAAATGTATAAAGTGGAAGACCTGGTCCGACAAGATCTGAAAAAATAAATAAACCAAGTTCTTTACCAATTTTTTTGTGATCACGAGCTCTTGCTTCCTCAATCATTTTTATATATGAGTCTAATTCTTCTTTTGTGGCAAAGGCAAGACCATAAATTCTTGTAAGCATTTTATTTTCCTCATTGCCTTTCCAGTATGCACCAGCAACTCTCTCGAGTTTGAATGCTCCATTTTTTATTTCATCCATGGACTTTACATGAGGGCCAGCACAGAGGTCAGTGAAATCTCCTGATGTATAGGTCGTGAGTGTTTTGCCATCTTTTGTGTATTCTTCAATGAGTTCGAGTTTGTAGGGATTGTCTGCAAAAAGCTTTTTTGCATCAGAGCTTGAAATTTCCGCTCGGTCAAAAGATTTTACTTTCTTTGTAAGTTCGCGCATTTTCTGCTCGATTTTCCCAAGGTCCTTGTCATTGATAGGATTTGCAAAATCGAAGTCATAATAAAAGCCGTTTTCAATAGCTGGTCCAGTACCGATTTTTGCATCTGGATACAATTCTTTCACCGCTGCACCGAGAAGGTGAGCAAGTGAGTGTCGCATTCTCATTAATTTTTCATCCATAATATTTTTTTACATTATCTATTAAAGTTTGCGGCGAAAAATTTTGAAATACTTTGTATTTAAAAATTCTTTCGACGTGATTTTTGTGGTGCAAAAATCGCCCCGACAAAAAACGATCTCTCGTGTTTTGTCGGGGCGATTCTACTCGCGGTTCCACCCGGCTTTTCTTTCTTGCGAAAGACTCATTTTATAGACTGCTTTCTATCGGTGGTTAGTAGCCACACAATCTTTATACTTATATGATAGTCGATATATTTTGTATGTCAAATACACCCCCCCCTTTTTTTTAATATCCCTCCGGCGGTAGCGTTTTCTTTCCGAGATATCCAAGATTCATTTTTTCTATTTCGCGACTGACTGCAGTAGCAAAATCATCAAGATTCTTTTTTTCTGATTCTGATTTTGATGAAAGGATATATTCCAATGTTTTATCAAAATCATTTTTGAATTTTTGATTGATATCTTTCCATGCGATATCTTTGAGTAAATTTGAAAGACTTGTCTCGTATGAAATAACGCCAATTTTCATAAGAAAAGCGATTGCCGGATAGCCGAGATATCCTTTCCAGTAGGAACCGTTGTCGTTTGACATAATTAATTGTTTTTGGGGGTCATATGTAACTGTATAAAATTTATTTCTCGAAGAGGAATATATTTTTCCCGAGCTTTCTGATATTTCAACGCGATCATCGGCGAGTGATCCGAGTGCTTCATAGATTTTTATTATTGGTGGCTGTTTCCATTTCATATTTTATATTGTTTATTACTCCAAAACTTTTATTTTATCGACAATCAAACTGATTTCGCCGTTTCGTTCGGAAACTTTGCAAATCGCGGCGATACATTTGTCGGGAAGAATGGCTGTTTTATATTGTGCATATGTTTTTGGAAACACGACTGCGTCAATCGAGCCGGAAAAATCGGCAATTTTCAGAAATGCCATTGGCTCATTATTTTTTGTCATTATTTCGCGAACTTCCTCGATGATGCCACCGATTGGTTTGCCGCTGTCTACTAATTCTCGTGCCGATTGAGTTTCTTCAGCATCTTCTGGCTCGGCGGTTTCTCCGCTCTCGATACCTTTTATTTTTTTGATACTAATCTGCTGTTTGTCCAAAATGGTTTTATATCGATCAAGCGGATGTCCAGAAATGTATAAACCAAGAAGCTCCTTTTCCCATTCGAGCTTATCTTTCATAGTTGCTGGTTCGGCAGGCTCAAGATGAATTGCTTCGACTTTTCCGCCGTCAAAAAGTCCGAATAAAGAATCTTGATTTGCATTTTTTGTGCTAACCTCTTTGTTATATTTCAAAAGTGTTTCCATGTTGGCAAGCATGATGCCGCGATCAGCGAATTCATCAAGCGCACCGGCTTTGATGAGAGCTTCAAGCGATCGTTTATTGAGATTTCTGTCAATAATTCTTTCCAGAAAATTTGAAAGGGAAGTAAACTTTCCTTTTGCTTTTCGCTCATGAATGATTACGCGTGAAATTTCTTCGCCGAAATTTTTAATTGTCGTAAGCCCGAATCGAATTTTGTCTCGGTCGGCTTCCGTTGAAAGCGGCGATGCGCCGGGAGTTTTAACCACGGTGAAGTCGCTATAACTTTCATTGACTGATGGCGGAAGAACAGGAATTCCCATTTTTTTACAGTCAGCGATAAATTCACCAATTTTTTCCACATCTCCTGAGTCGGCGGTGAGAATCGCAGACATGTAAATTGCGGGAAAATTTGCTTTCAAATATGCAGTTTGATAGGAGACACGTCCATAGCTTGCGGCATGCGCTTTGTTGAAACCGTATCCTTGGAATGGTTCAAATAATTTCCAAATGGCCTCTGCTTTTTTCTCCGTTAAGCCGCTATGTTTGATACAACCTTCAACGAATTTGATATGCTGTTTTGCCATCTCTTCTGGAATTTTTTTACCGACAGCTTTTCGGAATTTATCAACCTCACCCCACGTGTATCCGGCAACCTCAATCGCGGTCATGAGCAAATCGTCTTGATACACAAGCACGCCATATGTTGTATCAAGAAATTTTTTCATTTTTGGATCCAGATAGGTTGCTGTTTTTTTGCCGTGTTTTCGCGCGATGTATTCATAAATATTATCCATCGGTCCTGGACGATAGAGCGCAACCATAACATTGATATCGTGAATATTTGTCGGTCGCAATTCTTTGAGCGCCTTTGTCATGCCGTCACCGTTCAATTGAAATACCCCAGTGGTTTCACCACGGGTGAGCATCTCGTAGGTGAGCGAATCATCAAGTGGAATTGCTTCAATATCAAGTTTGATATGTTCAATTTTTTCCAAGCGATCCACTGCATCGGCAAGAATAGAAAGATTTTTTATTCCGAGAAAATCAAATTTTAAAAGCCCGACACCATCTTCTCCAACAGCATGCATATCGTATTGCGTAATGATTTTATTGTCGCCTTTTGTATCATATTGGAGCGGAACATAATTGGTCAGATTTTTTGGGGCGATCACGACACCGGCGGCATGTACCGAGATATGTCGCGCACAGCCTTCGATTTTTTTCGCCATATCAATAATCGCTTTCGCATCTTTATCAGAGTTGTAGATTTCTCGCAATTCGGCAACATCTTCCAATGCTTTATCAATGGTCATTGGGCGACCCTGTGCGCCCATCGGAATGAGTTTTGCAATTTTATCAGCAAGTGGGAGGGGATAGCCGAGCGCACGCGCAACATCGCGGCATGCACCACGAGCCATCATTGTTCCAAACGTACCAATCTGCGCAACATTATCCTTGCCGTATTTTCTTCGTGTGTATTCGA